>Ga0209050_1000119_pt1 | contig 200661 bp, 210 predicted proteins | sample Araplavi_mTSA_r2_FD_184276 | JGI IMG/M metagenome (GOLD analysis project Ga0209050, IMG submission 184276) | Arabidopsis root microbial communities from North Carolina, USA - plate scrape MF_Cvi_mTSA_r2 (SPAdes) (version 2) | ecosystem: Host-associated > Plants > Roots > Endosphere | place... | reverse complement strand
CCTTGTCGACTTCCTGCTGCGCGAAAGCCGGATTGCCGCCCGCGCGCTGGATCAGACCCGAGGCCATGCCCTCGCCGTCCTCAAGCAGAGCCTTGAGGATATGGTCGGGGCTGATGCGCTGGTGGTTCATGCGGATCGCAACGGTCTGCGCCGCCTGAAGGAACCCCTTGGCCCGGTCGGTAAATTTTTCGAGATTCATGGTCTGAATTGCCTCCTGATCTCGACCATATGGTGTTGCATATTTACAACACAAGGCGCGCCGTCACATTTTTCGGCCTGAGCTGATTACTGGCCCCGGTTACTGGCCCCGGTTACTGGCCCGCGTTACTGGCGTGCAAATGGGAAGAAAGCGTGGATTCTCAAGAGCCGGAACCGGCTTGCCCTTAGATGGGATGCGACGCGCCGAATGCTAGGGCCATAAAAACGTCGCCAGGGCGTTGAACACGTGGCGGAATACGCATTCGCTTGGCGCAGCAGATGCCCTTGCCCTAGCTTCTCCGGAACCAGACCGGAAATCAACGGGAAGAGGGATCAGACGTGGCGAAATTCACTCCCCAGCAGGCGGCGGACGTGCTCGCGATCAAGCAGGTCGTCTACGAGTGGGGCGACGAACTGGACATCCACAACGGCCTCCGGATGCGGCAGACCGACGTTCTGGCCGAGGACGTGTCCTACAATGTCGGCGGGGCGTGGCGCGAGGGGCTGGCGGAAGTGGAGGCCTTCTACAAGGGCCGCGCCGAAGCCATGCGCGCAGGCACCGGTCTCATGACTATGCGCCACATCATCACCTCTCTGCGCGTCTCCTTCGACGATGCCGATCACGCGAAAGTCGGTTACCTGCTGGTGTTCTTCGCCGCATTGGGCGACGGGCCTTTCGACAAGTATTGCGATCCGCTGGCGGTCGCCGACGTAAAGATGGAATGCCGCCGCGATGGCGACGGCGAATGGCGCATCACCCGCTTCGATTCCGGCCAGATCTTCAAGCGAGGATAGTATCCACAAGGCCTCGTCATTGCGAGCGCAGCGAAGCAATCCAGATCCGCGCGGATCCACCCTGGATTACTTCGCTGCGCCCGCAATGACGAAAAAGGGGTTCCAGCCCGCGAAGTCCATGCCAACCGATTGAAACTCTGGTCAGCCGTAAACAACGTGCTAGACCTTGGGCCATGCGACTTGCTCCTCGTTCCAGCGCCATCGCGCTTGCCGCCGCTCTTCTCCTCTCCGCCTGCGCCAGCGCGCCGACCGCGACCGTAGCCTCGGCCCCAACGGCGCCTGCCGAACAGAGCGCTCCGGCCCCCGCCTCCCCGGCCGACCTCGTCGCCAAGGTGGACATCCCTTACGAGAAGTTCGTGTTGGCCAACGGCCTCACCACGATCGTCCATACCGACCGCAAGGCGCCGATCGTCGGCGTCACCGCCTACTACAAGGTCGGCTCCAAGAACGAGCCGCGCGGCAAGACCGGCTTCGCGCATCTCTACGAGCACTTGTTCTTCGGCGGCTCGGCCAATGTGCCGGACTTCGACATTCCGCTGGAAGCCGCAGGCTCCACCCCCACCAACGGCTCCACCTGGTACGACCGCACCAACTATGTCGAGACCGTGCCGACCGGCGCGCTCGACGTGGCGCTGTTCATGGAGAGCGACCGCATGGGCCACCTGCTGCCCGCGGTGACCCAGGACAAGCTCGACAAGCAGCGGGGCGTCGTCCAGAACGAGAAGCGTCAGGGCGACAACCAGCCTTACGGCCTCTTCGAATATGCCCAGAGCGAAGGCCTGCTGCCGGTCGGCCACCCCTATCGCCACGCGACGATCGGCTCGATGACCGACCTCGACGCCGCCACCCTCACCGACGTGCGCAAGTGGTTCACCGACCATTACGGCCCCAACAACGTCGTGCTCGTGCTCTCGGGCGATATCGACGCCGCCACTGCCCGCCCCAAGGTGGAAAAGTGGTTCGGCGATATCCCGCGCGGGCCTGATATCAAGCCGGTAGCCGCCGATCCGGTGACGCTCTCCGCGCCGGTCAAACGCGAGATCGCCGATCAGGTGCCGGTGCTGCGCCTCACCCGCAACTGGACCGCGCCGGGCCTCAACGATGCCGATACGCCCGCGCTCCAGATCGGCATGCACATCCTCGGCGGCCTCGCCAGCTCGCGGCTCGACAACGAACTGGTGCGCGGCCAGCAGCTTGCCGTCGCGGTGACGGCCTCGGCGCAAGTCTTCCAGCAGCTTAGCCTGCTGACCATGGCGATGGACGTGAAGCCCGGCGTGGACCGCGCCAAGGCCGACGCCGCCTTCGACAAGGTGCTGGCGGATTACTTGCGCGACGGCCCGACCGAGGACGAAGTGCGCCGCGCCGTCGTCAGCACCCTCTCCGGCGAAATCGGCGGGCTTGAGCGCGTCGGCGGCTTCAGCGGCAAGGGCGCGACGCTGGCCGAAGGTCAGGTCTATTCGGACGATCCGGCCAAGTACAGGCAGGACCTCGCCCGCATGGCGGCGCTGACGCCCGCCGAGATCAAGGCGGCGCTGAACAAGTGGCTCTCACGCCCGGTCTATGCGCTCGACGTCGTGCCCGGCACCCGCAAGGAAAGCGGCGACGCCATGGGCGGCTGGGGCGACGAGGCGCAGAAGCCCGCGCCGCGCCCCGATCCCAAGACCAAAGTTGCCGCCGTCCCCGCCGGACCCAAGCGGGAGATGCCGCCGCTCGGCCAGATCGGCGCGCTGACGTTCCCGGCCATCGAACACGCGACGCTCTCGAACGGCATCGAGGTCGCCCTCGCCCGCCGCAGCGCCGTGCCGAAGCTGGTGCTCTCGCTCGATTTCGACGCCGGTTACGCCGCCGATGCGCTGGATACCCCCGGCACCCAGGGCCTGATGCTGGTCATGCTCGACCAGGGCACCGCGAAGCTCGACGCCACGCAGATCGCCGAGGCGCAGGAGCGTCTGGGCGCCAGCATCTCGGTGGACGGCTCGCTCGATACCAGCAGCGTGACGCTCTCGGCGCTCTCGGCCAACCTCGCGCCCTCGCTCGACCTCATGGCGCAGATCGTGCGCGATCCGGCTTTCGCACCCTCGGAAGTGGCCCGCGTCAAGGCGCAGGCCGAAGCCGAACTGGCGCAAGCGCTCTCCACCCCCAGTGCCCTCGCCGCCCGTTCGCTGGGCGCGGAATTGTTCGGCACGCATCCTTATGCGCAGCCGGGCGACGGCCTCGGCAATGCCGCCTCGCTCGCCGCGCTGACGCCGGACCAGCTCAAGGCCGCCCACGACAAGTGGCTGCGCCCGGACCTCGCGCGGATCACCGTCGTCGGCGATGTGAGCATGGACGAACTGAAGCCCATGCTGGAGCGCGCCTTCGGCCAGTGGCAGGCTCCCGCCGTGCCCAGGCCCGTCAAGCGGCTCGATGCTGCCGTGCCCAGCGTCGGCGCCAACCGCATCGTCCTGATCGACCGCCCGAACTCGCCGCAGTCGGTCATCATGGCCGGTCGCGTCCTGCCGATGACCGGCAAGACCCCCGACACCGAAGCGCTGCAACTCGCCAGCGACATCGTCGGCGGCGGCTTCCTCTCGCGCCTCAACAAGGACCTCCGCGAGGAAAAGGGCTGGAGCTACGGCGTGCGCAGCGGCGTCGCGCAGCCGGTCGGCCCGCGCTCGGTACAGGTCGCAGCGCCGGTCCAGTCGGACAAGACGGGCGCGGCGATCCAGGCGATCATCGCCGACATGGGCGCCTTCCCGGCGACCAAGCCGGTGACGGCGGAAGAACTCCAGCGCGTGACCGAAGGGGCGATCCGCCAGCTGCCCAACCAGTTCGAGACGGGCGCCGCCGTACAGGCCGCGATCCGCAAGAACGAACGCCTCGGCCGCCCGGAAGACTACTATGTCACCCTCGCCGCCAAGTACCGCACGATCGACGCCAACGCGATCGGCAGCGCCGCAGCGCAGTACCTTCAGCCCAGGGGCCTGACTTTCGTGGTGGTGGGCGACCGCAAGGTGGTGGAACCGCAGCTCAAGGGCCTCGGCATCCCCGTCGAGGTCCGCGCGGCTCCGGCGGCGCCGGAAGGCCAGGAATAATACGTCCGAGAATAAGGAGAGAACGATGTCGCTGCTCGGCGGAACCTACGAATGTTCGACCAAGACCCCGATGGGGCACCAGAAGGGCACGCTGACCATCGTGCCCGAAGGTGACACGTTCACCGGCCAAATCACCGGCGACCTCGGCACGATGGAACTGCGCGAGGGCCGGATCGACGGCAACCGGCTGAGCTGGAAGATGAAGATGACCTCGCCGATGGCCATCGACCTCGACTGCAAGGCCGAAGTGGAGGGCACCGACCTCACCGGCACGATCAAGGCCGGGTTCTTCGGTTCGATGACGCTGACGGGGACGAAGACGAGCTGAGGGCAGCGCCGCCAACAAGCCCACCTCCACCACCCCCGTCGTCCCCGCGAAGGCGGGGACCCCGCTTGTTCTTGCGGGCGTGGGAGAAGGAAGCGGGGCCCCCGCCTTCGCGGGGGCGACGAGATAAGGGCATAGAAAAAGCCCCGGAAAGCAGCGCGCTTTCCGGGGCTTTTCTGAGCGAGTGAGACGAAATCAGCCCAGCTTGGCTTTCAAGATCTCGTTCACCACCTGCGGATTGCCCTTGCCCGCCATGGCCTTCATCGTCTGGCCGACGAAGAAGCCGAACAGCGCGACCTTGCCGTCCTTGTACTGGGCGACCTTGTCGGCATTGGCGGCGAGGATTTCGTCCACCTTGGCCTCGATGGCGCCGGTGTCCGATTCCTGCTTCAGGCCCTCGCGCTCGACGATGACCCCGGCATTGTCGCCAGTCTCGAACATCGTTTCCAGCACCTGCTTGGCGATCGAACCGGAGATCGTGCCCTTGCCCACCAGCGCCAACAGTTCCGCCGCCTGCTCATGGCTGATCGGCGAGTCTTCCAGCGACTTGCCCAGCTTGTTGAGCGCGCCGAAGAATTCGGAAATCAGCCAGTTGGCCGCCTGCTTGGCCACTTCGGCAGGCGCCTTGCCCTGCGCCGAAGCGGTTTCGCCCAGCAGCGCCTCGAACCAGGCGAAAGTATCGACATCGGCGGTCAGCACGGCGGCGTTGTAGGCCGAAAGGCCCAGCTCGCCTTCGTAGCGGGCGCGCTTGGCGTCCGGCAGCTCGGGCAGGCTCGCGCGGCATTCTTCAAGGAAGGCGTCGTCGAGTTCGAGCGGCAGCAGGTCCGGATCGGGGAAGTAGCGATAGTCGTGCGCATCTTCCTTCGACCGCATCGAGCGCGTGGAGCCGCTGGTGGGATCGAACAGGCGGGTTTCCTGCACGATCTTGCCGCCGCTCTCCAGCACGTCGACCTGACGGCTCGCCTCGTGCTCGATCGCCTGCATGACGAAGCGCACCGAATTGACGTTCTTGGTCTCGGTACGGGTGCCGAGCTCCTCGCCGGGGCGACGCACCGAGACGTTGACGTCCGCGCGCATCGAGCCCTGGTCCATGTTGCCGTCGCACGAGCCGACATAGCGCAGGATCGTCCGCAGCTTCGACAGGTAGGCACCGGCCTCGGCGGGCGAGGTCATGTCCGGGCGGCTGACGATTTCCATCAGCGCCACGCCGGAGCGGTTGAGATCGACATAGGACATCGTCGGATGCTGGTCGTGCATCAGCTTGCCCGCATCCTGTTCGACGTGGATGCGCTCGATGCCGATCACCTTGTCGGCCGGGATGCCGGCCTTCTCGTCCGCCTCAATGGTCAGCGAGCCTTCGCCGACGATCGGGTGGTAGAGCTGGCTGATCTGGTAGCCCTGCGGAAGGTCGGCGTAGAAGTAGTTCTTGCGGTCGAAGCGCGACCACTTGTTGATCTGCGCCTCGATCGCCATGCCGGTACGCACGGCCTGACGGATACATTCGCGGTTCGGAACCGGCAGCATGCCCGGCATCGCCGCGTCGATCAGCGAGACCTGGCTGTTCGGCTCCGCGCCGAATGCCGTCGCCGATCCGGAGAACAGCTTGGAGTTCGAGGTGACCTGCGCGTGGACTTCGAGGCCGATCACGACCTCCCAGTCACCGGTGGCGCCCTGGATGCGATAAGTGCTCATATTACCACCACTTTTCCGGCTTGGCCGCAAACTGCGCGCGCTGTTCCAACGCGAGACCGGCGTTCAGCACGCCCTGTTCGTCGAAAGCCTTGCCGATGACCTGAAGACCCAGCGGTAGACCCTCGCGGTTCAGCCCGGCCGGGACCGACATCGCCGGAAGACCCGCAAGCGAGGCCGGCACCGCGAAGACGTCGTTGAGGTACATCTTCAGCGGATCGTCGACGTTCTCGCCAAGGCCGAAAGCGGCCGAAGGCGCGGTCGGCGCGAGGATCACGTCGCATTGCTCGAAGGCCTTGGCGAAGTCCTGCGCGATCAGCGCGCGGACCTTCTGGGCCTGCGTGTAGTAGGCGTCGTAGAAACCGGCCGAGAGCACGTAAGTGCCGATCAGGATGCGGCGCTTCACCTCGGGGCCGAAACCGGCGGCGCGGGTCGCGGCGTACATGTCCTGAAGGTTCGCACCGTCCGGCAGATCGCGCAACCCGTACCGCACGCCGTCATAGCGCGCGAGGTTCGACGAGGCTTCGGCCGGGGCGATGATGTAGTAGGTCGGCAGCGCGTACTTGGTGTGCGGCAGCGAGATCTCGACGATCTCCGCGCCCGCATCCTTCAGCCAGGCAATGCCGTCGTCCCACGACTTCGACACGTCTTCGTCCAGGCCATCGACGCGGTATTCCTTGGGAATCCCGACCTTCTTGCCCTTCATGTCGCCCGAGAGCGCGGCTTCCCAGTTCGGCACCGGCAGGTCGAGGCTGGTCGAATCCTTGGCGTCAAAACCGGCCATGGCTTCGAGCATGATCGCGCAGTCCTGCACCGAGCGGGCCATCGGGCCTGCCTGGTCGAGCGAGCTGGCAAAGGCCACAACGCCCCAGCGCGAGCAGCGGCCATAAGTCGGCTTGATCCCGGTGGTGCCGGTGAAAGCGGCGGGCTGGCGGATCGAGCCGCCCGTGTCGGTGCCGGTAGCCGCCGGGCAGAGACGCGCGGCCAGTGCGGCCGAGGAACCGCCCGAGGAACCGCCCGGAGCGAGGGCAGCATTGCCGCCGTCATTGCGCTTCCACGGCGAGATCACATTGCCGAAGTAGCTGGTCTCGTTCGACGAGCCCATGGCGAACTGGTCGAGGTTGAGCTTGCCCAGCATGCCCGCGCCCGCATCCCACAGCTTCTGCGAGACGGTCGATTCGTACTGCGGCTTGAAGCCTTCCAGCATGTGGCTGGCGGCCGTGGTCTGCACGTCGAAGGTCGCAAACAGGTCCTTCATGCCGATCGGCACGCCGCCCATCTTGCCCAGAGCCTCGCCCTTGGCACGCTTGGCATCGGTGGCCTGCGCGGCTTCGACGGCCTTTTCAGGCGTCGCGATGATGAAGGCGTTCAGTGCGGCCTGCGCGGCGGCGACGTTCGCGTTGAACGCCTCGGCCACTTCGACGGCGGTGAATTCGCCGCCCGCAACACCGTCGCGGATCTGCGCGACGCCGAGTTCAGTAAGGTCAGTCATGCTGCAATCCAGCCGTTGTGTGCCGCAAGTGCTTCGACAAGCTCAGCACGAGCGGGGAAAAGTTCGTTCCTGTCCTCAGACCCGCTCATCCTGAGCCTGTCGAAGGATGGGAGTGCAAGGCGCTCCGTCGGGATCATTCGATCACCTTGGGCACGCCGAAGAAGCCGTGTTCGGCGGCGGGAGCATTGGCCAGAACGGCATCGCGCTTGTCGCCGCCGGTCAGCGGATCGGCATCGATCACGTCGTCGCGCAGGCGCAGCGTATTGGGGATGACGGCGGTCATCGGCTCGACTTGCGAAGTATCGACCTCGCCAAGCTGCTCCACCCAGGCGAGAATGCCGTTGAGTTCGGGGACCATCGCCTCGATTTCAGCCTCGCTCACCTTGATGCGGGCGAGGCTGGCGATCTTCGCAACGGTTGCGGTATCGACCGACATGGCTTTCCTTCAGATTTGCCCGGCAGGGCGCGCGCCGCGCCGGAATGTCAGGACCGGGCAGCTAGCACCCGTCCGAAATTGCTTCAAGCAGGGACGCCGCCACGGGGGAGCGTCCGGCAGGCGCCTTACTGGCCCGATCGGGCCGGTTGCGCCTGTTGCCCAGCGTCTTGCTGCGCGTCTTGCTGCGCCTGTTGCTCGGCGACCATCGCATCGATTTCGGCCTGGGTCTTGAAGTCCAGCAGGGTCACTTCGAAGACGAGGTCCGAATTCGGCGGGATCGGCCCGCCGCCCTCGGCGCCGTAGGCCAGCTCCGAGGGGATTTCGAGACGATAGGTGCCGCCGCGCTGCATCTGCACGAGACCATCGGCAAAGCCGGGGACCACACTGCCCACCGCCATCGGCATCTGCTCGTTCTGGTCGAACACGGTGCCGTCCTTGAGCATGCCCTTGTAGCTGACCAGCACGTAGTCCTCGCGGGTGGGCTTAGCGCCCTGCCCCGCGGTCAGCGTGGTGACGGCGACCTTGCGGGCAGGCGCCGGAGCGATGCCGCCGGTCGTGGCAGCCGGTGCAGCCGACTCGTCCTGCGCCGCCAACGGAGCGGCGACAGGCAGGGCCAAGGCAAATGCCAGAAGCGAGGTACGAAGGGTGACGATCATCCGAAGCGCCGCGATCAGTTCGTCGCGCCGCCCGGAGCGCCAGCACCAGGAGCTGCACCGCCCGGAATGCCGCCCGGAACTGCACCGGGCGCGCCGCCCTGCATCTGCTGAAGCTGCTGCATCAGGCGCTGCTGCTGTTCGATCTCGGCGCGGCTCTTGAAGTCGAGCAGTTCGATCTGGAAGTTGAGGTCGGTATTGGCGGGAATCTGGCCGACAGCCTTGTCGCCGTAAGCGAGCTTGGCCGGAATCTCGACTTCGTACTTGCCGCCGCGCTGCATCTTCACGAGCGCCTTGGTGAAGCCGGGGATCACCTCGTTGAGGGCCATCGGCACCTGCTGGGCCTGGTCGAAGACCTTACCGTCGGGCAGCGTGCCCTTGTAGTTGATCAGCACCACGTCCGCGATCGTCGGCGATTCGCCGGTTCCGGCGGTCAGCGTCTTGACGTGGACCTGCGGGGGCAGCGCGGCATAGGCGACACCGCCCGCGGCGAGCGCGACGGCGGCAACGCCGAGCCAGATCTTGCCCAGCGAGCCCTTGGCAATCGGCTGCAACGGAACGCGAGTGATCTCAGTCATGGTCTAGGGCCTCGTTCGGGTTCGCCCGGCGTCGGCAACTGCACGGCAGATGCACAAAGGGCGCGGATGGAATTTCCGCGCCCTCATGGCTCAAGCCGGTGCGGCATTCAAGCCGCAAGCCGAGCAATTTAAGATGTGCCAACCGCAATCGCGTAAAGGCGATCCGATTGAATGCGGCGCGGCTTCGCTCACCTGGGAACGAAAGCCTTCACCGCAACCCCGCACTTCAAAGGAGCGCAGGGCCGATCCCAATCTTACTTGGAACCGTCACGCTCCATGCGCTTGCGCTCCAGCTTGCGGGCGCGGCGCACAGCGGCAGCCTTTTCGCGAGCGCGCTTTTCCGAGGGCTTCTCGAAGTGGCGACGCAGCTTCATTTCGCGGTACACGCCTTCACGCTGCAGCTTCTTCTTGAGAGCCCGAAGAGCCTGATCGACGTTGTTGTCGCGAACGAGAATCTGCATAAACCGACACACCTCACAAATCGAAGGTACGAATTCCGCATTCCGACGCGGAAGGCACCTTGAAAGAAAAAACGTAATGACGCCGAATCCCTGAGGGGTTCGGCTCGAAGTTGGGGGCCGCTAGCACTGCCAGCGCCCTAAGGCAAGCAATCTTGGCCATCGATTGGCCGAAAAGCGCCCTCCGCCGGGTGTGGAAAGCCCCGGCGGAGAGAACTTATACACCGATCCGGCGCGTCAGGCCAGTTGATCGACGATCAGACCCGCAGCCGAGACGCTGGCCGAAGTCGCGGCCGAAGCCGTATAGGTCGCGCCTTCGGCTTGCTGGGCCTTCAGGTTATCCAGGAAAGCCTGCATCGCGGCCAGCGCCGCATCGGCCTCGTCGGACTCTTCCGTTTCGTCGGTCTCTGCGGTCGAATCGGTTTCTTCCGTATCGTCCGTTTCCTCGGTCTCTTCGACCGGGACGCCGCCCGGAGGCGGACCGCCCGCACCCTTGGGACCACCCGGACCGCCGGGACCACCCGGACCACCGGGGCCGCCGGGGCCGCCGGGGCCTCCTGCCCCGCCTGCTTCACCAGCCCCACCGGCCTCGGCACCGCCCTGCGACGGCCCCTGCGCGAAGAGCGCCTGCAAGGTGCTCGCCTGATCCTCGGTCAGGGTGCCGTTCTCGACCTGGTCGGAGATCAGCGAATCGATCCGGTCCTTCATCTGCGAAGGATCGAGACGGCTGCCCGACGAACCCGTTTTCAGCGCGTCGTCAATCGAATCGAGCGCCGATTCGAGCACCGTGGCATCGCTGTCGCTGATCGATCCGTTGCCAACCGCGGTCGAAAGCTTGTCGTCCATGTCCTGACGGGGGTTGATGAGAGCGCTCAGCGCGCTCGTCGACGATGATATCTGCATCATTATGTCTCCTTGCGGAGTGGGGTCGCACCCAAGGACCTTTATAGAAGCCCCCGCAGCGATCCGGTCGGATGGAACGATTGGAAATCCGAGCATTCGCGGCTAAGGCGGCGCAATGCCCCAACCTTCCTTTCTAGCTGCCTCGCTCTTCGTGGCGTTCGGCGGCGGCCTCGGCTCCTGGCTTCGGTATCTTACCGGAGCGGCCTGGATCGCCGCGATCGGCCCGACCCGCATCGGTGCGTTTCCCTACGGCACGCTGACCGTCAACATTGTCGGCAGCCTGCTCATGGGCTTGCTCGCCGGCTGGCTGCTGCGCCAGGGCGCAGCGGGTGAGAGCGCCCGCCTGCTCCTCGGGGTCGGCGTGCTCGGCGGCTACACCACCTTTTCCTCGTTCAGCCTCGATACCATTGCCCTCGTCTCGCGCGGGCAGCTTGGTACTGCGGCTTTCTATGTCGCGATCTCTCTGATCGCGGGCTTCGCCGCGCTGTTTGCCGGCCTTTCCATCACGAAGGGAGTCGCCGCATGAGCCGCGACAATTCAGATTCCGTCCGCCAGTTCACCGTCGGCCGCGACGATGCCGATATCCGGCTCGACCGCTGGTTCAAGCGCCACCTCCCCGAAGTGGGCTTCGCGATGGTCTCGCGCTGGGCGCGCACCGGCCAGATCCGCGTCGACGGCAAGCGCGCCGATGTCGACACCCGCCTCGCCGCCGGACAGATCCTGCGCGTGCCGCCGGGCGGTGAGGCCAAGCCCGGCCTCGGCGGATCCCGCCCCCGCCGCGAACTGACCGAGGCCGAGATCGAACTCGCCGATTCGATGGTCCTCACGCAGGACCGCTCGGCGATCGTGCTCAACAAGCCGCCGGGCCTCGCCACCCAGGGCGGTTCGGGCATGAAGGAGCACGTCGACGGCCTGCTCGACGCCTATGCCGAGAAAGGCCCGCGCCCCCGCCTCGTCCACCGGCTCGACAAGGACACTTCCGGCGTCCTGCTGATCGCCCGCACGCCGGGCAGCGCCGCGTTCTTCTCCAAGCGCTTCTCCGGGCGCACCGCCAAGAAGATCTACTGGGCGCTGGTGGTCGGCGTGCCGAGCATCAATGACGGCATGATCGAACTGCCGCTCGCCAAGCAGCCCGGCAGCGGCGGCGAGAAGATGCACGTCGACGAGGAAGGCGGCCAGTCCGCCCGCACCCGCTACCGCGTGCTCGACCGTGCGGGCAACCGCGCCGCCTGGGTCGAACTGCACCCGCTGACCGGCCGCACCCACCAGCTGCGCGTCCACATGGCGGCGATCGGCCACCCGATCGTCGGCGACGGCAAGTACGGCGGGCAGGAAGCGTTCCTTTCCGGCACGATCAGCCGCAAGATGCACCTCCACGCCCGCCGCCTCATCATCGAGCATCCGGACGGCACCCCGCTGGACGTGACCGCACCCCTGCCCGAGCACTTCGCCAATTCGATGGCCTCGCTCGGCTTCGATGAGGCGGACGGTGCCGAACTGCCCGAATCCGCGCCGGAGTTCACCAAGGACGACGAGAAGCGCGCCGCCAAGGCCCACGCCAAGCAGTACCGCAAGGAACGCCGCGGCGAACGCCGCTCGCGCCGCGACGGTGCTTCCGAGCGTCCCGGCTCGCGCGGGAAGCCTTCCGGCAAGGGAACCGGAAAGCCCGGTGCCAAGCCGGTTCGTGCGGGCGCCAAACCCGGCGCGAAACCTGGCCCGCGCAAGCCCGGCGGCGCCCGTCCCGGCCCCGGCAAGCCCGCAGGCAGCCGTCCCCCGGCGCCGCGAGGGAAGCGGTGAAGCTCGCCGTCTTCGACTGCGACGGCACGCTCGTCGACGGACAGGCGCCGATCTGCGAGGCCATGGAGGCGAGCTTCGCCGCCTTCGGCCTCGCCGCGCCCTCGCGCGGGTTGATCCGGCGCGCCGTCGGGCTTTCGCTGCCCCAGGCGATCCGCCAGCTCCTGCCCGAAAGCGATGAGGCGCAGCAGGATGCCATGGCCGAGGCCTACAAGCTCGCCTTCCGCCAGGCCCGCGAGGAAGGCCGCGTCTCGCAGCCGCTGTTCCCCGGCATCGAGCACTGCCTGCGCGCCCTCCACGCGCGCGGCTGGACGCTGGGCGTCGCCACCGGCATGTCCGATCGCGGCCTCTCTCACTGCCTTAAGACAAATGGCATTTCCGATCTCTTCGTCACCCTCCAGACCGCAGACCGCCACCCCTCCAAACCGCATCCAGCCATGCTGGAGGAAGCCCTGATCGAGGCGGGCGCGATGCCGGAGCAGGCGGTCATGATCGGCGACACCGCCTATGACATGAAGATGGCCAAGGCCGCCGGAACCCGCGCCGTCGGCGTCGACTGGGGCTACCACCACCCGCGCGAACTGATCGAGGCGGGCGCTGAAAAAGTCGCCGAAGCCCCGAACGAACTCCTGGAGTACCTGCTGACGTGAGCGAACCCGATCTCGCAAAAGCGCGCTTCGCGATCATCCAGCTCGTGCGCATCCTCGGCGTCGCCTGTGTAATCGCGGGCATGGCGATCGGCGCGAACAAGTTCGCGATGCCGCTCTGGGTGGGCTACCTGCTCATCATCAACGGCCTGATCGACGTCTTCGTCTTGCCCAAGGTCCTTGCCCGCAAGTGGCGGAGTCCGAAGTGAAGCGGTTCTATAAGGAAGCCGCAGCCGGAGAGACCGCAGGCGGCTGGCGCGTCCTGCTCGACGGCAGGCCGATCAAGACCGCCGGTGGCCGCCCGCAAGTCGTCCCCACGCACGCGCTCGCCGAAGCGCTGGCGGCGGAATGGGCCGCGCAGGGCGAGCAGATCGATCCCCAGTCGTTCCTCCTGCGTGACCTTGCCGATTTCGCGATCGACGCCGTCGCCGCAGACCGCGCGCAGGCCGTCCGCGATATTCTGCCCTACGCCGAGACCGACACGCTCTGCTATCGCGGCGATCCCGAGGACGCGCTCTACCAGCGCCAGCTCGCCGTCTGGGAACCGCTGCTGGCCGAAGCCGAAACACGCTACGACGTGCACTTCGCGCGCATCTCGGGCGTGCTCCACAAGCCGCAGCCCGCCGAGACCCTGGCCCGCCTCGAAACCGCCCTCGCCGCTGAAAACGACTTCGCGCTGGCCGCGCTCAAGATGCTCTCCAGCCTCGCCGCCTCGCTGGTGATCGCCCTCGCCGCGATCCGCCCCGATAGCGACGCGGACATGCTGTGGAACGCCGCCAACCTCGAAGAGGACTGGCAGGTCGAACTCTGGGGCGAGGACTGGGAGGCCGCCGAACGCCGCGCGGCGCGGTTCGAGGCCTTCAAGCTGGCGATCCGGCTGGCGGAACTTTCGCGGGCCTGAAGTAAGGAAAGAATAATGCAGGGGTTAACACCCCTGCACCCCAATACCGTCTAGGTCACGCGGGCCGACAGCCTCGTGCGCCCATGGTGGCGTCGGGAGACGTATTGGCTGCGCCGCAGGGAGCGCACGACGGATAAGCAGCGCGCAAGGTAGACATTCCGAGGGTCCGGGGGATCATCCCCCGGGTCTTCCTCTTACTTCTGCTCACCCTTGACCCAGGCAGCGACTTCCTGCGCCACCTTGTTCGCCGCCTGATTGACCGCCGGACCGACCGCCGCCGCTTCCGGCTTCACGCCCGGCACCACGGCTTCGAACCGCTTGGTCTCGATCGGCCCGCCGCGTTCAGTGCGCACGGCATCGAAGCGCACGACGACCGAGGACGTTGGCACGTCGTAGCCCATGTCGAGCAGTCGCCCGCCCACCAGCGTCTTGCCGGTCACTTCGAATTCCACGCCTTCGACCACCAGCCGTCCGGTATCAGCGCGCAGCGTCTCGGCTAGCAGCGAGCGGAACTGGCGGCTGGGCTTCTCGATCCAGAACGCGTCCTTGAGGTAGGACATCGTTGCGGCGTCGATCCGCACCGGCATGCGCAGGGCATCGAGGCTGCGGTCCGCTTCGGGATCGAGCACGACGATCGCCTGCGCAATCTCCCCGCTGCGCTGCGAGCCAACCGGCGCGCGGTCTTCCGGGGAAAGGCGGAACAGCACTTCGGGCGGCTTGGGCGCAAGGCTGATGCAGCCGGACAGCGCGAGGGCCGCCATGGCCGCGAGCGCGCCGCCGAGGATCGGGGTCTTGTGCCGAAGCTTCATCGCGGTTCCCATCGTCGTTCTCGTGGTCATGGCTTATAAGTGGGCAGCTTCTGCCCCTTGATGAGCGCACCGGCGCCCTGTTCGTCGATCTTCTCGGTCACGCTGCGCAGCGCCTTGCTGGTAGCGCGCAGATCGCGGATCGCGGCTTCTGCGGCAGGCAGAGTCTGGTTCGAGACCTTGTCGAAGGCAGGCTGGGCGTGCTGGAGCGTCTGGTCGAGCGTCTCCATCGACTTTTGCGCGGCGCCCAGCGTCTGGCGCAGCTGCGCGGCCAGCGAATTGCCCTGATCGCCCAGCAGGCTGTCCGCCTTGCCCGCAACGCCTTCGAAGGCGACGAGCGTCTTGGTGGCCTGGTTCAGCGTGCCCTGAAGCTCGGCCAGGGTCTGCTTCATCTGCGGGGTCGCGGCGGAGAGGTCCTTCGTCATCTTGTCGGTATTCTTGAGAATACCCGTGATCGAACGGCGGTTCTCTTCGGACATCAGCAGGTTGAGGTTCTCGGTCAGCGTCGCCAGGCGTTCCAGCAGCAGCGGCGCGTTGGACAGGATTTCACCGAGACCGCCACGCTTGGTCGGAATCACCGGCACGCCTTCGGGGCCGGGTTCGGTCAGCAGTGGGGCATCCTTCACCGCGCCTTCGAGCTGGATGTCGGCGACGCCAGTGAAGCTGCCCTGGATGGTCGCGGTGGTGCCGACGGTGACGGGCACCTTCTTGTCCACCTTGATGCGCACGCGGATGAAGCTGGGGTCCTTCGGCCACAGCTCGATCTCCTTGATCTGCCCGACCGGCACGCCCGCGTAGTCGACGCCCGACCCCTTGGCGAGGCCGTCGACCGACTGCTTGAAGAAGATGTCATACTCGTTGCGCGCGGTATCGTTGATCCGCGCGATCCAGATGATGAACGCCGCCAGCGTCGCCAGCAGCACCAGCGTGACGGCTCCGACCCATACGTGATTGGCCCGTGTTTCCATGCTGTGTGCCCTATGCCCCGCTTTCAGTGGTAGTATTCAGAGCAGGCGCCGCGGGGGCGGAACCGTCCTGCGCGACAGGCGCGTCATGCTTCATCGCAACATCTTCCTTCGCGCAGAGCGCGGCACGGCCGCGAGGGCCGTTGAAATATTCCTGGATCCACGGATGATCGAGCGCCAGCAGTTCCGGGATCGTGCCCACGGCGATGACCTGCTTGTCGGCCAGCACCGCCACGCGGTCGCAGATGGCGTGGAGGGTGTCGAGATCGTGGGTGATCAGAAACACCGTCAGCCCCAGCGTATCTGCCAGTTCGCGGGTAAGGTCGTCGAAGGCGGCGGCGCCGATCGGATCGAGCCCGGCGGTCGGCTCGTCGAGGAACAGCAGTTCCGGATCGAGCGCCAAAGCGCGGGCGAGACCTGCGCGCTTCTTCATGCCGCCCGAAAGCTCGTTCGGATACTTGAAGGCCGATTCCTCGGCGAGCCCGGCCAGGCGCACCTTGAAGCGGGCAATCTCGCTGCGCAGGGTATCGTCGATCTCGGGATAGAACTGCTTGAGCGGCACTTCCACGTTCTCGCCCACGGTCAAGGTCGAGAACAGCGCACCGCCCTGGAACAGCACGCCCCAGCGCGAGCGCAAGTCGATGTCTTCCTCGTCGGTGGAATCGCCCATGCGGTGGCCGAGCACGGTGATCTCGCCCGATGCAGGCTGCTGGAGGCCGATGATCGAGCGCATCAGCACCGACTTGCCGGTGCCGGACCCGCCGACGACGCCCAGAATCTCGCCCTTGCGGACCTTGAGCGAGAGATTGTCGTGAATGACGTGCTCGCCGAAGACGTTGCTCAGCCCCTCGACGACGATGGGAAATTCGTCGGACGGGCGCCCGGCCTCAAGCGTCTGGACTTCCAGCGTCTCGGCCTCATGATGCGCGGTTTCGGTCATTGCCAGCCGATCTTGGTGAAGAAGATCGCGAAGAAGGCGTCGAGCACGATCACGGTGAAGATCGCCGTGACCACGGCCTGGGTGGTGCGCGCGCCGACTTCCTCGGCGTTCGACGTCACCTGCATGCCCTGATAGCAGCCCGCCAGCGAGACGATCAGCGCGAAGACCGGCGCCTTGAGCAGGCCGACCCAGACGTCGGTGATCGGCACCACTTCCTGCGTGCGCTGGAGGAAGGTCCAGAACGGAATGTCGAGCGCGAAGTTGGCGATGAAGGCGCCGCCGATGATCGCCAGCACCGTGGAGTAGAAGCCCAGCAGCGGCATCATCAGCATCGCCGCCAGCACCCGCGGCACCACCAGCGCCTGCATCGGCGAGACGCCGATGGTGCGCATGGCGTCCACTTCCTCGGTCAGCTTCATCGTGCCGATCTGCGCCGCGAAGGCCGAACCCGAGCGGCCCGCGACCATGATCGCAGTCATCAGGATGCCCAGTTCGCGCATCGCGAGGCGGCCGGTGAGGTTGATCGTGTAGATTTCCGCGCCGAACTGCGCGAGCTGCACCGCGCCCTGCTGGGCGATGACGATGCCGATCAGGAAGCTCATCAGCCCGATGATCCACAGCGAGTTGATGCCCACATGCTGCATGTGGTGCACCAGCGCCGTGCCGCGCAGCCGCGAGGGGTGGCGGATCGCGGTGCCGAGCGCAGTGATAAGCTCGCCGAGGAACCCGACCATGCGAACGAGGCCATGCCCCCAGCCGACCACGAGATCGCCCAGTTCGCCCACGGTGCGCACCAGCAGCGGGCGCTCCGGCTCGATCTCGGGCGCTTCCTCGGGGACCTTGCCGATGGCGGCGAAGAGGCGCTCGGCCTGCTCGCTCTGGCCGACGACTTCGAGCTTGTGCTCGCTGGCGTAGCGGCAGACGAGCCAGGCCCCGGTCGTGTCGATATCGGTGACGCCGGACATGTCGACCCGCGCGAACGGGCCATGCAGCGCCGCCAGCTTGTCGCCCAGATTGCCCAGCGAATGGACGCGCAATGGCCCCTTCAGCGCCACGGTCTGGACGCCGTCCTGGTCGCTTTCCGACAGAGTGAATTCAGCCCATTCCCGCATGTGCGCTCGTATTGGGGGAAAATGCCTGTACCGGCAAGGGGTTCCCCTGCCGCGACAGATTGTTGATTTCGCAAGGGTCGGTCTGGAAACATACCGTGGCGATTTCATGGCAGGCCGCCACACCGCCCCTACGCGTACTTGCGCGCGGGGGCCTCTACTGGCAAAGCCCCGCGCCATGACCGACACTCCAGAAACCGCCCTCGAAGCCGCTCTCGAAACTGGGCTCGACAAGACCTTCGACCCCGCCCAGATCGAGGCGAAGTGGTTCCAGCATTGGGAAAGCGAAGGGCTGTTCCGCCCCGAGCGGGCCGACGCGCAGCCGTTCACCATCGTGAACCCGCCGCCGAACGTCACCGGATCGCTCCACATCGGCCACGCGCTGGACAATACGCTGCAGGACATCGTGATCCGTCACGAGCGCCTGAAGGGCAAGGACGCGCTCTGGGTGGTCGGCACCGACCATGCCGGCATCGCCACCCAGATGGTGGTCGAGCGCCAGATGGAAGCGAACCAGGACAAGCGCGCCAACTACACGCGTGAGGCGTTCATTGAGAAGGTCTGGGAATGGAAGGCCGAATCCGGCGGCACCATCACCGGCCAGCTGCGCCGCCTCGGCTGCTCGATGGACTGGAGCCGCGAGCAGTTCACGATGGACCCGCACTTCACCAAGGCCGTGGTCAAGGTCTTCGTGGACCTGCACAAGCAGGGCCTGATCTATCGCGACAAGCGGCTGGTGAACTGGGACCCGAAGTTCCGCACCGCCATTTCCGACCTCGAGGTCGAAACGCGCGAGACCAACGGCCACTTCTGGCACATCAAGTATCCGCTTTCGGACGGTTCGGGCCACATCCACGTCGCCACCACCCGCCCGGAAACGATGCTGGCCGACATGGCCGTCGCGGTTAATCCCGAGGACGAGCGCTACAAGGACCTGCTGGCACGCGGCGCCACCGTCACCCTGCCGCTCACCGGCCGCGAAATCCCCATCGTTGCCGACGAGCACGCCGATCCCGAACTGGGCTCGGGTGCGGTGAAGATCACCCCGGGTCATGACTTCAACGACTTCGAGGTTGGCAAGCGCGCGGGCTTCAAGGCCGGCGACATGCTCAACATGCTCGATGCCGATGCCCATGTCTGCCAGACGCAGGACGGCCTCGTGCCGCCGCAGTTCATCGGCATGGACCGCTTCGAGGCCCGCAAGGCGATCGTCCAGTTCCTCGAAGACGACGGGTTGCTCGAAAAGGTCGAGGACCGCGTGATCCAGACCCCCTACGGCGACCGCAGCGGCGTGGTGATCGAACCCTGGCTGACCGATCAGTGGTACGTCGATGCGCAGACGCTGGCCGGCCCGCCGCTGGAAGCCGTCCGCTCCGGCGCGATCGAGATCGTCCCGAAGAGCTGGGAAAAGACCTTCTTCAACTGGATGGAAAACATCCAGCCCTGGTGCGTCTCGCGCCAGCTCTGGTGGGGCCACCGCATTCCGGCGTGGTTCAGCGAGGACGGCGAGATCTTCGTCGCCGAAACCGAGGAAGAAGCACAGGCGCAGGCCGGCAACAAGAAGCTGACCCGCGACGAGGACGTGCTCGACACCTGGTTCTCCTCCGCGCTCTGGCCTTTCGCCACGCTCGGCTGGCCCGATGAAGATGCCCCGCTGCTGAAGAAGCACTACCCGAACGACCTGCTGGTTTCCGGCTTCGACATCCTGTTCTTCTGGGATGCGCGCATGGCGATGCAGGGCATTCACTTCATGAAGGAAGTGCCGTGGAAGCGGCTCTACCTCCATGGTCTGGTGCGTGCTGCCGACGGCCAGAAGATGTCGAAGTCCAAGGGCAACGTGGTCGATCCGCTGGGTCTCATCGACAAGTACGGCGCCGACGCGCTGCGCTTCTTCATGGCCGCCATGGAAAGCCAGGGCCGCGACGTGAAGATGGATGAAAAGCGCGTCGAGGGTTACCGCAACTTCGCCACGAAGCTGTGGAACGCCGCGCGTTTCTGCCAGTCCAACGGCATCGTCGCCAGCACCTCCGTTGCCGCCCCCAAGGCGACCACGGCGGTCAACAAGTGGATCATCGGCGAAGTCGTCGAAACCGTCGCCGCGCTGGACAAGGCCATGGCCGACTTGCGCTTCGACGCGGCCGCCAACGCAATCTACCACTTCGTGTGGAACCAGTTCTGCGACTGGTACATCGAACTGATCAAGGGCAACTTCGACGAAGAGACCAAGGCCGTTGCCGGCTGGGTGCTCGACCAGATCCTCGTCATGCTCCACCCCTTCATGCCCTTCGTCACCGAAGAGCTGTGGAGCAAGATGGGCACGCGCGAGCAGGACCTGATCGTCGCCGCATGGCCCGCACCGGAAGCCTCGGTGGACGGCGAAGCCAAGGCCGAAGTCGAATGGCTGATCGCGCTGATCGGCAACCTCCGCGGCGCCAAGTCCGAACTCGGCATCGCGCCGGGCGCGCGCCTCACCGCCTATGTTGCCAATCCCTCGGACGCGACACGCGCAGTCATCGGCCGCAACGGCACCGTGATCGACCGTCTGGCACGTCTGGATGCGATCGTGTTCGAGGCCGCTCCCGCCGGTGCCGCCATGCAGGTGGGCGCGGGTGACGCGACGCTGGCGATCCCGCTGGAAGGCGTGATCGACATCGCCGCCGAGAAGGCCCGTCTGGAAAAGGCCATGGCCGCTTCGGTCAAGGAACGGGACTCGCTCGACAAGCGTCTGGGCAACCCGGCCTTCGTCGAGAAGGCCAAGCCCGAGGCCATCGAAAAGGCCCGCGCCGACCATGCCCATCACTCGGCTGAAGCAGAGCGTCTGGCTGCGGCGCTGGCGCGGCTGGGTTAAGAAGTAAGGGTTAAAGCAGGGGGTCAACACCCCCTGCCCCCCCAATACTGTCTAGGGCACGCGCGCAGCCGCGTTGTGCGCCCCTTGCTGCCGCAGGCTATTTTGTCTCCCGGCTCTCAGTGGGCGCGAAACGGATAGGCCGAGCGCGACGCAGACATTCCGAGGGTCTGGGGGATCTCCTGAGCTTGACGAAGGGCCCCAGGACTTTTTTATTTTCCTACACCGCGCGCATCTGACACTTTTGCGCGCGTGAACGCCTCGATCCTCCCTCGCGATACCAGCCACAAGGTGACCACCTCCGACGCAAGGTGACACTTTTCCTCTGGACCGTGTAAACTGTGTCAACCTCGCCCCTTAAAACCGTAACCTTGCATTCGAGACCATCCGTGACGCTTGCGCTTGCCACCACCACTCCCGGCGAACCCGAAGTATTCGCTTCGCTTCAGGGCGAAGGCGCCAGCATGGGGCGGCCGAGCACTTTCGTGCGGCTGTCGCGCTGCAACCTCGCCTGCCAGTGGTGCGACACGGCGTACACATGGCGCTTCACCGGCGACAATCGCTTCCACCGGGATGAACTGGCGTTCGAGCGCAAGGCCAATCAGGTCATGGCCGAGGAAGCCGAGGTGGCCCGCATGGTGGCGGACCTCCCGCCCGACCGCCTCGTCATCACCGGCGGCGAGCCGCTGCTGCAAGGTCCGCAACTGGCGCGGATGCTGGCGGCGCTCGACGAGGCGCGACCGGGGATGCATGTCGAGATCGAGACCAACGGCTCGGTCGCGCCGCACGCCAGCCTCGATGCGCGGGTGCAGCAATACAATGTCAGCCCCAAGCTCTCGCATAGCGGCAATCCGGCGGAACTGGCGCTGGTGCCAGAACGGCTCGATGCCTGGGCCGCCGATCCGCGTGCGTACTTCAAATTCGTGGTGGCCGAGCCTGCCGATGTGGACGAAGTCCGCGCGCTGAAGGAGCGACACGCGATCCCCGCCGAGCGGATATTCCTGATGCCGGAGGGCCGCTCCAGCGATGTTATCCGGCAGAGGTCGGGATGGCTCTCGGACATCTGCACGCAGGAAGGCTATCGCTTCACCGACCGCCTGCACATACATATCTGGGGCGACACGCGGGGAACTTGAGGGGCACATGAACGAGGCATCGCCGATCCCGCACGGGGAAACCGAAACCGGGGAAGCGCCCGCTCCCGCACAGATGGCGCGGATGAAGGGCGATCTCACGCAGGGTCCGATCCTGAGGACGCTGCTGGTGTTCTCGATCCCGATGCTGATCTCGAACGTGCTCCAGACGCTGAACGGATCGGTCAATGCGATCTGGGTCGGGCGGCTGCTGGGCGAAAGCGCGCTGGCGGCGACCGCCAATGCCAATATCATCATGTTCCTGCTGATCGCGCTGGTCTTCGGCTTCGGCATGGCGACGACGGTGCGTGTGGGCCAGCACTTCGGCGCCCGCGATATCGACGCGGCGCGGCGGACTTTCGGTTCGGGCCTCGGCTTCTGCTCGCTGCTTGCCGTCGGATGCGGACTGGCCGGATGGCTGGGAGCAGACGCGCTGCTGCATGCGCTGGGCACACCGGGCCAGAGCCGGATCGAGGCGCTGGCTTACTTGCGCGTGATCTTCGTGACCCTGCCGCTGGGTTCACTCTCGCTGATGGTGTCGATGGGCATGCGCGGCGCGGGCGATTCAAAGACGCCGCTCTACGCGATGATCCTGACGGTGGCGCTGGACGTGATCCTGAACCCGCTGCTGATCATCGGCCCCGGCCCCCTGCCCACGCTGGGTATCGCCGGTTCGGCAGCCGCGACCGCTTTCGCCAATTTCGCAGGGTTGGTGTTCCAGCTCTGGACAATCTACCGCAAGGACCTGCCGATGCGCCTGCGCGGCGCGGAACTCGGCTATCTGATCCCGCGCGGCAGCGAGCTGCGCTATGTGATCCTCAAGGGTCTGCCGATGGGCGCGCAGATGCTGCTGGTCTCTTCGGCGGGCCTCATCATGGTCGGCCTCGTCAACCGCGAGGGACTGGATTCGGCGGCGGCCTACGGCGCTTCGCTGCAACTGTGGAACTATCTCCAGATGCCCGCGATGGCGATCGGCTCGGCGGTCAGCGCGATGGTCGCGCAGTCGCTGGGCGCGCACGACCATGCCCGCGTCGGCAAAGTGACGGAGATCGGCCTCGCCACCAATCTCGCGCTCTCGACGCTGCTGGCCGCGCTGATCGTGGTGTTCGACCATCCGCTGCTGGCGCTGTTCCTCGGCGGAGACAGCCCGGCGATGCCGATCGCCCGGCATATCCAGCTGGTCTGCACCGCCTCTTACGTGATCGTGTCGATCACAATGATCCTTACCGGCACCTTGCGCGCCTATGGCGCGGTGGTGATGCCGCTGATCATCATGTTCCTCGGCCTCTATCCGGGGCGCCTCGGCTTCTACCATCTCGCCTATCCGCTGATCGGCAGCGAAGCGCTGTGGTGGTCCTATCCGGTCGGCTCGGCGCTGACCGTGGCGCTGACGCTGGCCTATTACCGCTGGGGGAAGTGGCGCGCCGCGTTCAGGCCGTAACCTCTACCGGCCCTGCGCGCGCCAACGCTGGACCGTGCGCAGGACCATCTCCTCCTCACCGCCCGAGCTGCTCCAGAGTTCGGTGAACGAGGGATCGGCGGATGCCGGTCGCTTGAATTCCTCCAGATCGTCGAACGAGGCGCGGATCGGGATCGCCACGCCTTCGCCGCAGATCACGCACTCGCGGTTGCGCAGCGCCGGGATCGAATCGAGGAACCCCCGCGCGCCTTCCGGCATGGCAGCGCGAACGAAGGCCTGATCGCGGTCGTTGTTGAGACGCATCGCGATGATCGTCCCGCACTGCGAGAGCACACCTTCCGCGAGATCGGAAGGCCGCTGGGTGATGAGGCCCAGCGCAATGCCGTACTTGCGGCCCTCCTTGGCGATGCGCGAGAGAATGCGGCCTACCGAGGATCCGTCCGCGTTCTTCTCGTTGGGAACGTAGCGGTGCGCCTCCTCGCAGACGAGCAGGATCGGCCGCGTCTTCTCCTCGCGCGCCCAGACCGCAAAGTCGAAGACCATGCGGCTGAGCACCGCAACGACGGTGCTGGTAATGTCGGAGGGCACGCCGGACACGTCGATGATCGAGATCGGCCGCCCGCCCGAAGGCAGGCGGAACAACTTGGCGATGAACTCCGCCATCGTGTCGCCCACCAGCATGCCGGAGAACAGGAACTGGTAGCGCGGATCGCCCTTCAGCTCGTCGAGCTTGTTCTTGATCCGCATGTAAGGCGCGCTCGAATGGCCCTTGTCGAGCTTGCCCATGTGATTGTTCAGGATCACCGACAAGTCGGAAAGCAGATAGGGGATCGGCGAATCTACGGTGATCTTGCCGATCTGCTCGGCCAGCCGGTTGCGCGAACGCGCCTCCAGCAGGCACTTGCCGAGCACCTCGCAATCGAGCTGCCGCTCGTCGCCCTGCGTGGTGACGAGGATCTCGCAGTGCTCCTCGAAGTTCATCAGCCAATAGGGCATCTGCAGGTTCGAGACATCGAGGATCACGCCGCTGTTGCGGAAGGCCGAGGCATATTCGCCGTGCGGATCGACCATGATGACATGGCCTTCGGGCGCCTGCTCGCAGATCCGGTGAAGGATCAGCGCGGCACTGGTCGACTTGCCGGTGCCGGTCGAGCCGAGCAGCGCGAAGTGCTTGCCGAGCAAGGCATCGATATAGAGCCCGGCGCGAATGTCCTTGGTGGGATAGACGGTGCCGATCTCGATCGCCTGCCGTCCGTCGCTGGCATAGACCTGCCGCAAGTCGTCGGTGCTCGCCGGATAGACCAGCGCGCCCGGCGTCGGATAGCGGGTCACGCCGCGGCGGAAACCGTGGATGCGGCCGGTGAGGCGCTCCTCCAGCCCTTCGCCGAGGAAGTCCGCCTCCGCGACGATGCCGCCGGGGACCGTCGCATCGCTCTTCTGGTTGCGGATACTGGCCAACAGCCAACCCCGGCCGACGCGGACTTTGACTTGGCTGCCGACCTGTCCCGACATCGCGACCGAAGGGTCGCCGTCCTGCGCGGAATGGTTCAGGCGATCGAGATCGAAGGCAATGCGGGCGCCTGCACCCGAAATTTCGAGGATGGCGCCGATCGGCTCGCGACTCATCGCGCGTTCCGCCTCACCGCCCACCATTCGCATCTCGTTCATAGCGCCCCCGCAGCAAGCCGTTTCACCGGGACTGCTAGGCCCGCGCGGTTAATTTCAGGCTAAACCCGCGATTAGCGCATGGCGAAAAGGCGTCCCGCCAGCCAGCCCATGCCGACCGAGACCAGGACCGCCAGCAGTCCATAAGCGAAACCGTAGTTTTCGGAGAAGTTGGCAATCGCCCGCTCGAACCCGAGCTTGCGAACTTCCACCTGGCTGCTCGCCGAGGCCACCACGCGCCCACGCGAAACCGCGTAGGTCTCGGCGGTGTACGTGCCGGTCGGCACTTGCGAGGGCAACCAGAGTCGGGCCTGATAGAGCACTTGCTCGCTGACTTTCACGCCGCCCTCTTCCTCGCGGTAGAGGCCGCTGCGCCGGTTGAGATCAACGAGGCCGTCGGAAAAGCGGGTCTGCTCGGCCGGATCGATGGCGCCGATCGGCGAGAGTTGCAGCCACTTGAGACCGAGTTCGTAGATCGCGGCGGTCTTGTCGTCGACGATGTCCTTGATCGGCCGGGTCGAAGCGAGGCCGTAATAGGACGGCGCCGAGCGCAGTTCGGTGCTGTCTGCATTGATCCAGATCCCCGCCACTTTCTGTTTTTCGCGCAGAACGATGGACTGGGTCGGCCCTTTCAGCACGACGACGATATCATAGTCCTGCGCGGCGCGGGAACCCTCGGGCGTCAGGATCGCGCCGAACAACAGCAGTTCGGTGCCGGTGAAACCCTGCCGCAGGTCCACTTCGTGCTGCGAGATTTCCGGCACCAGGATCGGATCGCGCGCGCCGCCGAGCAGCACCGCCGCAGCCAGCGCGACAGCCGGAGCCAGCGCGCGCCTCACAGCGGCGAGACCGTATAGATCTCGTCGGGCCGATAGCCGAGGCCGATCGCCATGCGCCCCGCCACCAGCAGGACGATGATCGCCAGCACCAGGCGCAGCTTCACCGGACTGGCCTTCTGGGCGAACTGCGCGCCGAGCTGCGCGCCGGTGACGGACCCCAGCAGCAGCAGCGAGGCGAGCACGATGTCCACGGCGTGGGTGGTCATCGAATGCATCATCGTCGTCGCCATGGTGACGAACAGGATCTGATAGAGCGAAGTCCCGACCACGACATTGGCGCTCATGCCGAGGATGTAGAGCATCGCGGGCACGAGGATGAAGCCGCCGCCCACGCCCATCAGCATCGTCAGGATACCCGTGCCGATGCCGAGCAGCAGCGGTGCCAGCGGAGAAATGTAGAGGCCGGAGCGATAGAAACGCCAGCGCAGCGGCAGGCTGGCGACCATAGGGTGATGCCGCCGCTTGCGCGCAGCGATGGGAATGCCCGAACGCTCGGCGCGGATGGTCTGGATGCTCTCCTTGGCCATCAGCCCGCCGATGCCGCCGAGCATTAGTACGTAGAGAATGTTGATGACCGTATCGATCTGGCCAAGCCGTTGCAGCAGGCTGAACAGGGCCGCGCCGATCCCTGTGCCGATGATTCCGCCCACCACCATGACCGTGCCCATGTGATAGTCCACCCCGCCGCGCCGGGTATGGGCGAAGACGCCGGATACGCTGGCGCCCGTCACCTGGCTCGCCGCCGAGGCTGCGGCCACGGTCGGGGGGATGCCGTAGAAGATCATCAGCGGCGTCGTCAGGAAGCCCCCGCCCACGCCGAACATGCCCGAAAGCAGGCCGGTGATCGCCCCCAGGCCAACGATGATGATCCCGTTGACGGAGAGATTGGCTATGGGGAGATAGACATCCATTCCACCCCTCTCGCTACCGCAGCACCGGCAGCGAGGAAAGCGGCGAATCAGAAACCTGCGGATAGAGTGAGCGCCGGTCCCGAACCCGGATCGGCATCGCCTGCCACCCGGAACCGCCAGTCCACCGCCGCGCGCCCGAACAGACCTTTGCCAAGCGGCATGGCAAGGCTCGCGGACGGCCCCGCGTCGAGACGCCCTGCCCCCTTCTGCACCCCACCCCAAACGCCCCCGCCAACGCGTGTTTCGAGATTACCGAGGGAGAACAACGTCCGGTCGGCCCGGAACTGGCCGTCCGCGAACGGCGTCGAGAATCGGCCCGCAACATAGCCTGCCTGCGCATAGGCCTCGCCCCTCAGACCACCGGGCAAGGCGAAATAGGGAAGCTGGGTCACGGCCATCGCCACTGGCTGGAATCTTCGCGCTCCCCCCTGCTCCGTCAGGCGTCCTTCCAGCGCGGCAATGACCGGCAGTCCCGGAAGCGGACGTGCCGATACGCCGAGGGCCGCAGCCGTCTCGCGCATGACAGTGCCCAAGGTGGCGGTAGTGCGCATGTAACCGGTCAATTGCCGCCTATCGCCCGGCGAGAGCCGATAGCGCAGGACGGCGCCCGCCTGACTCGCCCCGTAGGTCGCGGGAAGCGCACCGTTGGCAAGCGGCCCGGCGCCGTCCTGCCGCAGCAGCGCCCAGCTATCGACCGACCACCGCCGAGGACGCGCAAGGGCAACAGGCACCGGAGAAGCATTCGAAGCCGGATAGGGCTGCGCGGCGAATTGCCAGACCGGCGGCAGGCCTGCCGAAACGCGCGTGTCCTGCATCATCCCTGAGGGAAACTCCTCCCTCACACCATACGCTGCTCCCGAAGGCGCTTGCGGCAGTCCCCGGTCTCGCCCGGAATACCAGCGTTGCGGTCGCTCCACCCAGACCGGCACTTTCACGAATACGGGATAGGGCACATTCGACATCGGCGGCGGGCCATAGCCGGAAGCCGGATAAAAACCCGCACCGGGCGCTGACTGAGGCCCCGCTGCCATGGCCGCCCGCCCTGATCCGGCGGTTTCCGCAACTTCCATCGAAGACAGGCGCATCGCCGGAACACCCTTGGCCACAACCGGAAGGGGATTGTCCCAGGCCGAAATCCGCCCACCCATCCAGCCCGCGAGCACGGCCAGCAATGCGATCAGCGGCTGCCCGCGAAGCCTCTGCACCACGCTCATACCGCCGCTCCACCAGCGGAAGCCGGATGCGCATCGTGCCGGGTCTTGTCCCAGGTCACCTGCCCGCCCCGCAGCGTCCGGATGTAGGAGGCCAGGGCATCGCGTCCGGCCATGATCGCAATATAGTTCGCCACCGGAATCCGCAGGACTGCCCAAATACCTTCCGGAAAACCGTATTCCCGCGTCGTCAGCAGCGCTCTCAGGAAACTGCGCCAGAGTAGACTGAACAGCCCCGCCGCGATCATCCACCGGAGCAAGGGCGGCCCCGGCATCGCCGCTACATCCCAGCCCAGCACGCGCGGAATGCCGAGCATCCCCTCCACCACGACAAGCGCATAACTGCTTGCCAGAACGATGGCCGTCAGCGGGCCACGCCGGTCGCGCAGCGCCATCCAGGTATCGACGGCGCTTCCCGCCCATCCGAGCCGCTCCCAGCCCTGAAAAGCGATACCGTGAATCCACCTGGTCTTCTGACGCACCGAATCCTTCAGGCGGGCCGGGAAATAGGCTCGCGTGGCGACGAGTTCGCCGGTCTCATCCCGCACCCTGAGGAACCGCGAGCGTCCTCCCTCGCGCGAGACCAGCACGCCCAGTTCATAGTCCTCCGTCAGGCATTCCGCCGCGAATGGTCCCGGACTGCCTTCCAGGCGGCGGCCTACCGCGATCCTTTCGAGCATTTCGCGGGCGAAACCGCAGCCCACCCCCGCGGCTGGAATCGCCGCGCCCAAGGCATCGCGCACGACGAGCGACTTGGTATGGGCTTCGGTGAATTCGTCGACATAGTGGCCGCCGACCCAGCGCGAGGCCGGTTGCGGCTCGGGCCGTACCGGAAGCTGGACGAAATCGGCGGAGGACAAGGCGGCGTCGATCACCGCCAGTTCGGCCGCGTGCACCATATCTTCGGAATCGTGGAGGATCACGCAGCGAAAGCGGCGGCCGGATCGGCGTTCGTCCTCACACAGCGCATGATAGAGGCGGTTGAGACAGTCCGCCTTGGTCGTCGGCCCCGCCCGGTCGTGAATGACGACGCGCACCCGGGGGTCCGCCCCCGCGCCCTCCATCGCCGCGCAAACGGTCGGTGCGTCGTTGCCGTAGCACCCGATGTAGAGCGTGAAATCGTCCTGCCGCCAAGCCGCAAGAGCGTGCCGGATCGTATGGCCGATCACCTGATCTTCCTGCCAGGCGGCGATGAACACCGCCGCTTTCCCCCGTAGCGGTGCCCGCACGGCCTCTTGCGAGATGCGCGTGGTCTGGGCTCGCCCGGAAAGCCGGAACCACAACCAGCAACAGTCGATCGCCAGTTCGTCCGCCGTGCCGACCAGTACCCAGAACCCCGCAAAGAGCAGAAGTTCCTGCTCGATCATGAGCAAGACGCCGAACGCCTGCTGAATTAGCTCCGCCCACCCCATCCTAGCCCTCGCCCTAGACCGAATCGATTCCACACCGAAGTTATCGGAGCCCTTCGGAGCCACTGATTCTTGGGAGTTTCATCGTCAAAGGCGAAGTATGGGCATCAGTACAGCCGCACCAATGAACATGCGTCTATTTCACAAAGTTAACTAACTTGCCCGTTATTATGACAGGCCGCCGATCTCTTGAAGGAGATCGGCGGCGATGCGTCACCAGCTGCCGATGTTCGGCATCGAGGCCCAGGGTTCGGCAGGATCGAGGCGTCCGTTCTGAAGCAATTCCACCGAAATCCCGTCCGGCGTGCGGATGAAGGCCATGTGGCCGTCGCGCGGCGGACGGTTGATCGTCACCCCGGCATCGGCAAGCGTCTGGCAGGTCGCGTAGATATCGTCGACCTGGAAGGCCAGATGGCCAAAATTGCGGCCGCCGGTATATTCCTCGAAGGAGCCGTCTTCGGCAGGCCAGTTATAGGTCAGTTCCACTTCGGATTCCTCGCCCGGCACGGCAAGGTAGATGAGCGTGAAACGGCCCTGTTCGCTCGAAAAACGGCGCGTTTCCTTGAGGCCGATCAGTTCGAAGAAGCGGATCGTCGCATCCGGATCGGTCACGCGGATCATCGTGTGGAGGTACTTCGTCACGGGGGATTCCTTCAATTCATCGCACGCATATAACGGTTCATCACGGATACAGCCGGAGAACGGCATGATCCGCAGGACTTCAGGGAGAAGCCGCGATGACCGACGATAGCCCGGAACGCCCCCGCCACTCCACATCCTTCTTGCGCGAATCCACCAGCCAGCGCTGGATCGCTGCCTCCACGATCCTCGCCATCGGCCTCGTCGGCGGCGGCTATCTGCTGGGTGACGGCATGCGCCGCGCGCACCGCGCCGACCGCTCGGTCACCGTGCGCGGCCTCGCCGAGCGGGACGTGACCGCCGACCTTGCGACATGGACGATCGCCTATTCCTCCACTGCGGGCGATCTCGCCACCGCGCAGTCCGGAGTCGAGAACGACACCCGCCGGATCGAGACGTTCTTCCGCGAACTGGGCTTTCCCGCCGACGCCCTGCAACCGACCGGCGCGAACGTGCAACAGAGCAAGGACAACAGCGGCACCACCAGCTTCACAGTCCGCCAGCGCGTGACCTTGCGCAGTCAGGACGTCAAGCGCGCGCAGGATGCGATAAAGCGCCAGTTCGAGCTGGTTCGGCGCGGGGTCATTCTGGAGGAAGGCTCGGGCATGGCCTTCACGTTCACCAAGCTCAACGCGATCAAGCCGCCAATGGTCGCCGCCGCAACAAAGGACGCACGCGCCGCCGCCGAGCAGTTCGCGCAGGACAGCGGCGCCGAAGTCGGCGCCATCAAGAGCGCGACCCAGGGCTATTTCACGATCGAGGCGCGGGACGGCGATTCGGGCGGCGGCTGGGGTGTCTCCGATACGCCCTACAAGAAAGTCCGCGTCGTAACGACGGTCGATTTCTATCTGAAATAGAACGAAAAAATATCTCGTCGCAGTGCCGGAACGGCTCGGCTCAGGAGGCATGAAGGCCGATGCTGGCTGCTTGTAGGCGAGATCGGGGCCATCTATAATCTCGCCGACGCATGCTAGCGAAGATCAGAAACCTGCTCGGCCGCGCTCCCAGCGCCCGCCTTCCCGAACTGCCCGCCGGACAGCGCGTCTATGCGATAGGCGACATCCACGGACGGCTGGACTTGTTCGAGCGCCTGATCGAGGCGATCGAGCGCGACGACGGCCAACGCAGCGGCAGCGGCAGCCGCAGTCTCGTCATTCTCCTCGGCGACCTGATCGATCGCGGCCCCGACAGTGCCGGGGTGCTCGCCGCCGCCCGCGAGCTTGCCCATCGGCGCGATGTCGAGTTCATCCAGGGCAATCACGAGGAAATGCTGCTGGTCTCGCGCGACAAGCTGGACGCCTTCCGCAGCTTCCTGAAATTCGGCGGGCGCGAGACGATCCTCTCCTACGGCCTCGATCCGGACTTCGTGCGGGAGGCCGAACTCGAAGACCTCCACAGCGCCGCGATGGAGGCGATTCCGCAGCAGGACTTCGATTTCATCGACGGTTTCCGCAAGATGATCCGGCTGGGCGACTATGTCTTCGTCCATGCCGGCGTGCGGCCCAATACACCGCTGGAAAACCAGCTCGGCCATGACTGCCGCTGGATTCGCGAGCCGTTTCTCAGCCACAACGGCGAGTTCGGCGGCTTCGTCGTCCATGGGCATACGATCACCGAGGAACCGGCCATGCGCACCAACCGCGTCGGTATCGATACCGGCGCCTATATGCACGGCCACCTCACCGCGATCGGCCTCGAGGGCAGCGAGCGCTGGTTCATCCAGGCCTGCGAGGACGAGAACGGGATTTCCATAAAGGTCGCCGCCGAAGCCTGAGCTTCCGGGGCCACCCCCTGAAACTGTCATGAAAACGCACCGGGGAGCCTGTAAGCCGGGTTCTGTACCTGGCGTGGTCTCCCCACGGGGGGACCTTACGCCGCGGTGGCAGCCATTCCTCTAGGCGACGCATTGCTGCGCCGCTCAAGCGACCAACCCGGGCTGCCTGGGTCCGAAACAGACCCGCCGTTCAAAGACGGCGCGCAGCCCCTATTCGGTCTTGCTCCGGATGGGGTTTGCCATGCCGCTTTCCGTTACCGGAAGCGCGGTGCGCTCTTACCGCACCCTTTCACCCTTACCTGCCGCGAGGGACGAACCCTGTTGGCGAGGCGGTCTGCTCTCTGTGGCACTTTCCCTAAGCTTCGCCGGGCCTGAAAACCCGACTCGCCCGGCGGGCATTACCCGCCATCCTTGTTTCGTGGAGCCCGGACTTTCCTCGCGCGTCCGAAGACGCCCGCGGCTGCCCGGCTCCCCGGTGCGGGCGGTCACCTAGCACGGCCATTGTCTCGCTCCAACAGCAGTTCCAACAGAATTGCGCCGATTTCGCCGTCGATCTCGCCGTCGATCAGATCGGGCCGCCAGCGGCGCTGGAACGCCGTCACCGCCGCCCGCCCGTCGGAGATGTCGTAGCCGAAGCGTTCGAGCGCGAGATAGAAGGCGCCCGGATTGTCGTAGAAGAGGTTCATCTTCGCCGCCGGAATCTTCAGCGCCAGCCCCAGTTCGCCAAGCCGCGCCCAATCGAAATACTCGCCGGGGTCCTGCTTGCGGGCAGGTGCGATGTCTGAATGGCCGACCACGTTGCCGCGCGGGATATGATTGCGCTTGACGATATCGGCGAGGAGCGGAAGCAGCGCCTCCATCTGCGCCTCCGGGAACGGGCGATAGCCCCATTCGTGCCCCGGATTGACCAGCTCGATGCCGATCGAGGCGGAGTTCACGTCGGTTACTCCGCGCCAGTAGGAGCGCCCGGCATGCCAGGCGCGCTTTGCTTCCGGGACCAGCGAGGTGACGATGCCCTCCTCGTCGATCATGTAATGCGCCGAGACTTCCGCCTCGGGATCGCACATCCGCTCCAGCGCTTCGACGGCGGATTTCATGCCGGTATAGTGCAGCACAACCATCGAGATCGGCAGCTTGCGCTCGTTGAAATTGGGCGAGGCGACGGTGCGATTGACCAGCCAGCGGTTCATGCCCCCACGCCTCCAGAACCTGCGCCTTCAGGGCCTGCGCCTTCCCGAAGGGGCTTCGACAGGCTCAGCCTGAGCGGGACTGGAAACATCGCATCACCTCCGACCACTATTGGGTCTGAAACATCGCATGACCTTCCGCTCACCCTGAGCTTGTCGAAGGGTCAGGCTCCCGGCAGAACCGCGCCGAGGACCAGCGCGTCTTCCGCCAGGGCATATTGCAGCTTGCCACCCTGCCCGTGCGCAAGCTGCTGGATCATCGCGGCAGGCGCGGTGCGGCTGGAAAGGTCGCCTTCCGGCAGCGCCCCTTCGAGCGCGCGACCGACATCACGGTCGAAGGCGATGCGGGGACCTGCCGCACGCACGACGATCTCCGTCACGCCGTCGCGGAATTCCGCCGCCAGTTCCAGCGTACCGCCGCGCGGCAGCGCCTCGATGCCGATCAGGCCGAAGTTGAGCAGTGTCTTCACCGCAGGCTTGGGCAGCATCTCGCTGGCCAGCGCCCAGTTGAGCACGATGCGGGCATTGTTCGCCACCAAGGCATCGATCAGGGCGCGTGCCTCGCTGACCGGAACCATGTCTCCGAAGCCGCCCGCTGCCCCGAAGGCGAGGCGGAAGAACTTCAGCTTGTCGGCCGAAATCCGCGCGCTCTGGTCCAGCAGCTCGAAGCAGCGCTGGCGCATGTCGGGGTCCTTCTCGTCCGCGAGCAGTTCCAGCCCGTTGGTCAGGGCGCCGACCGGGCTGAGCATGTCATGGCACAGGCGCGAACATAGCAGGCTGGCAAGTTCGAGCGAACTGGTCGTCATGGACTGGGGACTTCCGTTATCGATAATCATTCGGGCGAGGCATTCGAATTCAGGCCATTAGCGGCCACTGGTGCGACGATATGGTACGTCATCGGCGAAAATCCATTCCCGGTATCGCGCCAGAAAGCAACCTGCCCGTCGGCGATGATCGCCCAAATGCGCGAATCCCCGGTGGAATGTTCGCAATCCGTGGCGGAGGGCACCGGATGGCCGACCGGATGGGAGTGATAGTAACCCAAAACCCGAGGCCCGCCCTGCCGCGCCGCACGGTGGGCGGCAAGCAGCGTGGCCGGGTCGATCTCGAAATGGTGGGTGGGCCGCGCCGCGACATTGGCAGCGGGTATCGCGGCCTCTATCCGCTCGCCCTCTCCCGTCAGGATGCCGCAGCACTCTTCCGGATGGGCGCTTGAGGATTCTTCATGCAATCTTGCGATCACGTCACTTGTCACTTCGACATTCATCCCCAAATCCTACAGACAATGGGGGCTCACGAAAACATCATCCAGGGTTTCATCGGCAGTGACGGCGGCCGCCTCGACAAGGCGCTGGCCGAAGCGAGCGGACTTTCGCGCGAGCGCATCAAGGCGTTGATGGGCGAAGGCCGGATCTCGCTGGCCGGAAAGCCGGTCTCGCAGGCCTCGCTCAAGGTCGCGGGCGGCACCGCTTTCGCGATCGACGTGCCCGAGGCGGCCCCTGCCGAAGCGGTGGCGCAGGACATTCCGCTGAACGTCGTGTACGAGGACGAATATCTCATCATCGTCGACAAGCCTGCGGGTCTCGTCGTCCATCCGGCGGCGGGCAATCTCGACGGCACGCTGGTCAATGCCCTGCTCCACCACTGCCGGGGCCAGCTTTCCGGCATCGGCGGCGTCGCGCGGCCGGGGATCGTCCACCGCATCGACAAGGACACTTCGGGGCTGCTGGTGGTCGCCAAGACCGACAAGGCGCACGAGGGACTGGCCGTGCAGTTCGCGGACCATTCGATCGCACGCGCCTACCGGGCCGTCGTGTCCGGGCGGCCGATCCCGGTCGCCGGAACCGTGCGCGGCGCGATCGCCCGCTCCAACGTCAACCGCAAGAAGATGGCGCTGGTCGAGGACGGGCGCGGCAAGCATGCCGTAACCCATTACAAGACGCTCGAAGCGCTGAAGAACGCGAGTCTCGTGGAGTGCCGCCTGGAAACAGGACGCACCCATCAGGTGCGCGTTCACATGTCGTCAATCGGCCATTCGCTATTAGGGGACCCTGTATATGGTCGTACACCTTCAGCGATTCGCCCGATTCTTCAGCGACTCGGTTTCACCCGACAAGCTCTTCATGCCGCGGAACTTGGCTTCGTCCATCCCGTTACAGGAGAGAACGTCCATTTCGTCAGTCCGCTACCCGACGACATGCGGACACTGATCGATGAACTGCGACACTGAAATCGGATTAATGTGCTATCTTTAAAAGGTGGCCCCAAGCTAAGACGCCTCGCAAGGGTCTTCGACCGCGGGCCGACCGGAAAGGACGGATATTGTGAGCAAGGAACGTAATCTCCCGGCGGTGCCGGCACTGGGCGGCGAGCAGAGCCTCAACCGCTACCTGTCCGAGATCCGCAAGTTCCCGCTTCTCGCGCCCGAGCAGGAATACATGCTCGCCAAGCGTTACAAGGAGCACGAGGACCCGGCGGCAGCCGGCCAGCTGGTAACCAGCCATCTTCGCCTCGTGGCGAAGATCGCCATGGGTTATCGCGGCTACGGCCTGCCGGTCTCGGAACTCATCTCCGAAGGCAACATCGGCCTGATGCAGGGCGTGAAGAAGTTCGAACCCGATCGGGGCTTCCGTCTCGCCACGTATGCAATGTGGTGGATCAAGGCTTCGATTCAAGAGTACATCCTGCGATCGTGGTCGCTCGTGAAGATGGGCACCACGGCCGCGCAGAAGAAGCTGTTCTTCAACTTGCGCCGGATGAAGAAGAACCTCGACGCTTACGAGGATTCCGATCTGCATCCGGATGACGTCGCCAAGATCGCGACCACGCTCGGCGTGTCCGAGCAGGAAGTGGTCAACATGAACCGGCGCATGATGATGGGCGGCGATGCCTCGCTGAACGTCTCGCTGCGCGAGGAAGGCGAAGGCCAGTGGCAGGACGTTCTCGCGGATGATCGCCCGCTTCAGGATGAGACCGTCGCGGATGCCGAGGAAGCCAGCGTGCGCCACGCCATGCTGGTCGAGGCGATGGACGGCCTCAACGAACGCGAGCGCGACATCCTGATGGAGCGCCGCCTGACGGACGACCCGAAGACGCTCGAAGAGCTGAGCCAGGTCTACCACGTCAGCCGCGAACGCGTCCGCCAGATCGAGGTGCGCGCTTTCGAAAAGCTACAGAAGGCGATGACCCGCATCGCCAGCGACCGCAGGCTGCTTCCCGCGTAAGCTGCGGCTTCGGAAAAAAGAAACGGGCCGTCCTTTCGGACGGCCCGTTTTCTTATGGGCGATAGGAAAAGGGAGGAGCGACGCCCCTCCCCTTCCGTTCGCTCAGGCGTATCGGGCCTGCCACATGGTCGCGGCGATGCTCTCGCGCGTCAGGGCATCCGGTTCTGCGGTCGCCAGCCCTTCCGCTTGCGCCTGCGCGGCGACGGCAACGGCGATTTCGAGCGCCACGTCACGCAGTTCGGTGACGGCGGGCAGCAGGCCGCCCTTGCTCTCGCCTTCACCACCGCCCAGTTCGCCGAGGCGGCGCGCGGCGGCCATGAACATGCCGTCGCTGACCGCAGTGGCCCCGCTGGCCAGGGCGCCGAGGCCGACGCCGGGGAAGATGTAGACGTTGTTGACCTGGGTGACGCCCGGCGTGCCGAAGGGGCTTCCGGTGCCGACGATCGCCTTGCCGCCGGTCCATTCGAGAATGTCCGCCGGATGCGCTTCGGCGCGCGAGATCGGGTTGGAGAGCGGGAAGACCACCGGACGCGCGACCTTTTCGGCCATCGTGCGAATGGTGCGCTCGTCGAAAACGGCCTTCTGCCCCGAGGTGCCGATCAGCACGGTCGGATGGACATTGGCGACCACTTCCTGAAGCGAGATCATGTTCTGGCCGCTGACGTTCCAGCCCTCGATCTCGGCCGGATCGCGCGCGAGTTTGAGCTGCTGATGCGGCAGGCGCGGAATGTCGGACAGGATCAGCCCGTCGCGGTCCACCGCCCAGATGTTCGCGCGCGCCGCCTTCTCGTCCAGCCCATCGGCCATCATCGCCTGAACCAGCATCTCGGCAACGCCGCTGCCCGCCGCGCCTGCGCCGAACAGTACGACGCGCTGTTCGGTAAGCGGTACGCCGGTCTTGCCGATCGCCGCCAGCAGCGTGCCGACCGCAGTGGCGGCGGTGCCCTGGATATCGTCGTTGAAGCTCAGCAGGCGGTCACGGTAGCGAACCAGCAGGTCGTAGGCGTTCTTGCCCGCGAAATCCTCCCACTGGAGCAGCACGCCGGGGAAGCGATCGTCCACCGCGCTGACGAAGGCCTCGACGAAATCGTCGTAGTCCTGCCCGCGCACGCGCGGGGCGCGCCAGCCCACATAGAGCGGGTCCTCGCGGCGGGCGTGGTTGTCGGTGCCGAGATCGAGCAGGATCGGCAGGACTTCGGAAGGGTGGATACCGGCGCAGGCGGTGTAGAGCGCCAGCTTGCCGATCGGGATGCCCATGCCGCCCGCACCCTGGTCGCCAAGGCCGAGGATGCGCTCGCCGTCGCTGACGACGATCACTTTCACGCGGTCGTAGGCCGGATCGGCGAGGATGTCGGAAATACGGTCGCGGTTGGGATAGCTCAGGAACAACCCTCGCGGGCGGCGCCAGATCTCGCTGAAACGCTCGCAGCCCTCGCCCACGGTGGGCGTGTAGACCAGCGGCAACATGCGCGGCAGGTCGCTCTGCACGAGGGCATGGAACAGCACCTCGTTCGAATCCTGAAGCTCGCGCAGGAAGGCATAGCGCTGGAAATCGCTTTCCTTTTCTTCCAGTGCCTTGCGGCGGCGTTCGATCTGGCTGTCGAGCGTGCCGACATGCGGGGGCAGCAGGCCGTGGAGGCCGAACTCGTCACGCTCCTCGGCGGTGAAGGCGGTCCCCTTGTTGGTCAGGGGATCGGAAAGCAGCGCGCGGGCAGCGGCGTGACGGGTCGGGGACATCAATGACCTTTCATCAGAAACGTAGGCTCAGCCAGCCCGCGAGAAAATCGGAGCTGCGGTAACCCGCATCGGTCAGCGCGGGGCCGGCTTCGAGATGCTCGTAGCGCCCGGTGAACGAGACGCGCGGAGAAATCTGCCAGACCGCCTGCAAGCGGGCGAGTTCGGCAATCTTGCGCGCACCGCCGTTCTGGGTGCCGGCAAAGGGTTGGCCGTTGGCCCGATAGACCGCATCGGTGACGCTGTCACGCCAGGCAAAGCGGTATTCGGCATTCACTTTCACCTTCTTCAGCGGTGAGAAGCTGAAAGTCGGGGCGATGGCGCGGATGTTCGAAGGCGTCAGGTAGAGCTGGTAGCTGAAATAGATGTTGTTGCCGAAAGGCGAATAGGCGTCGCGCAGCTTGCCGTCACCATAACCGCCGCCGCCGCTGGCATAGTCCGCGCTGAAGCCCAGACGCGGCGCCGCCTTGTCCTTGCCGAGACGCCAGGACTGGGCGAGCAGGACCTGCCAGGCATCGATCTTCTGATCCATGAACTGGCCCCACTGGTGGTTCACCGTCCAGTCGAGCTGGAGCGGCCCGGCGTCGCCGTAGACGTGGACCCCGCCATACCAGCGCGTCGCCGGGCCGATCCGCCCGCCCCAGGTGCCAACGCCGTTGCGCCGCCGCCAGAGGAAGGGATCGACGAAGAGCTTCGAATCGCCAAGGAATGTCTTCGGCACGGCATAGCCCAGCGTCACGCCGGAGAAGCGCCGTTCGGGATCGCTCTTGTCGTCACCGATGCCGTCCTCGCCATAAGCGGTCGGGCGCAAGTCGAAGACGTCGGCGCGCACTGCCTTCCCGCGCACCCAGGCTCGCACGCCGTTCAGCGTATAGTGGAGGGTATTGTTGTCGCGCTGCGAGGTCAGCAAGTTGGGTCCGTCGACGAATTCCTGGCGGCCGTAGCGGATGCCCACGTCAAAGCCCGCTATCTGCCCGTTCGCCTCGGCGAAATACTGCTGAGCGGCGAGACCGTTGCGGAAGTTGCTCGAAGGCGTGCCGAGGTTGCGACCGCTCAGGCCGCCATGCGCCAGTTCGCCGTAGAAGCGAAGGTGCGGGCCGACATGGAGGTCTGCCCCGGCGACGACGCGGCTGATGTCCTGCCGCTGCGCCTCAGCCTCGCGCAAGTTGGGATTGGTGGTCTGGTTGACGCGGAGGCGCAGCTCGCCCGAAAGCGTCAGGTAGATGTCGCCGTCGCTATCAAGCGGCAGGAACTTGAGCCGGTCGAGCGGATCGTCGCGCTTTTTCGCGTCCGCCATGACCCGCCAGTCCTCGGCCCAGCGCGAGATGCTGTAGCCATTGATGACGGCGCCGTCGCCGTTGGCGGAAACCGGGTAGACCAGGGTCTTCGCCTCTTCGGCATGGGCCGGAAACGAGGCGCAGCAAAGGGTGGCGGCCAGCAGCCGCCTGGAAACTGTCTTCATGTCCGTGATTCCTTTGCGGTGCTTTCGCCCCGTGTCGGGTCAGGTCAGACGAGCGCAGGTCAGACGAGTACCGCGCTCGGCTCGGCGGCAGGCTCGCGATTGGCGAGGACTGCGTTGAAGCGCTCGGTGTCGAGCTTGCCTTCCCAGCGCGAGACCACGACGGTCGCCACGGCATTGCCGATGAAATTGGTGAGGCTGCGGCATTCCGACATGAAGCGGTCGACGCCCAGGATCAGCGCCATGCCCGCGACCGGCACCGAAGGCACGATCGACAACGTGGCGGCCAGAGTGATGAAGCCCGCGCCGGTGACGCCCGCCGCGCCCTTGGACGAGAGCATGGCCACGCCGAGCAGCAGGACCTGCTGGCCCAGGGTCAGTTCCACGTTGCAGGCCTGGGCGATGAACAGCGCCGCCAGGGTCATGTAGATATTGGTGCCGTCGAGGTTGAAGCTGTAGCCGGTCGGCACGACGAGGCCGACGATGCTCTTGGGGCAGCCCGCGCGCTCCATCTTCTCCATCAGCGAGGGCAGCGCGCTTTCCGAGGATGAGGTGCCCAGCACCAGCAGCAGCTCGGCCTTGAGGTAGGAGATCAGCGAGAAGATCGAGAAGCCCGCAAGCCGCGCGACCAGGCCCAGCACCACGACCACGAAGAGCGCCGAGGTCACGTAGAATGTCGCCACCAGTCCGGCGAGGTTGGCAAGGCTGCCGACGCCGTACTTGCCGATGGTGAAAGCCATGGCGCCGAAAGCACCGACCGGCGCGGCCTTCATGACGATCGAGACGAGCTTGAAGAACACCAGCGAGACGTCTTCGAGCAGCGAAAGCGGGCGGGCACCGCGATCGCCCAGCATGGCCAGCGCAATACCGAAGAGAATGGCGATCACCAGGACCTGAAGGATATTACCCTCGGTCATGGAGGAGAGGAATGTGTCCGGGATCATTTCCATCAGGAACCCGGTGATCGACGTTTCGTGTGCCTTCTCGGAGAAAGTTGCGACCTTCGAGGCATCGAGCGTGGCAGGATCGATGTTCAGGCCGTGACCGGGGCGAACCACGTTCGCGACGATCAGCCCGACGATCAGCGCCAGCGTCGAGAAGAAAAAGAAATAGCCGAACGCCTTGCCCGCGACGCGGCCGACCGAGCGCAGGTCGCGCATCGAGGCGATGCCGGTGACTATGGTCAGGAAGATGACCGGAGCGATCACCATCTTGACCAGCTTGATGAAGGCGTCGCCGAGCGGCTTCAGCGCTTCACCCGTACCGGGAGCGAAGTGGCCTACCGTCACGCCCGCCGCGATCGCGATCAGCACTTGCACATAGAGATGCGCGTACCAGCGCTTGGGCGTGGACGGCTCGTGCGTTTCGGACAACGTTGCGTGCATGGGTAAGGCCTTTCTTCCTCTCTCTGCCCGCTCAAGACTTATGCTTATCGCGGGCTGGGCAAAGACTGTTCGATTTCAAGCTGCGGCCAAAGACATTTTTGCATTCGTTTTAAATGCCTGATTTTCACGCCTTTACGGGATGCGACCCAGCCTCCCAAGCGCAGAAATCGGCACATTTCACCGCAGCGATGTGCAGAAATTTGCACATCGCTCGTCCCTATCTTAGAAAGACGACGTGACTCGCCGCCTCAACCTGACATGGCTGCTCGCCGCCTGCCTCGCCGCCCTGATCGCGGCAGGCCTTGCCGGAGAGATCGTGCGCCAGCGCGCCGCCGCCGCTTTCGCGGCCTCGGTCGCCGCCGATGCCCGCCTGCGGCAGGCCCTGCTCGACAGCGAGATCGCCCGCTTCCGCCTGCTGCCCCAGACCCTCGCCGACGACCGCGACGTGATCGCCGCCGCAGACCGCAAGCCCGGTGCCGACCGCCGCCTCGACGCCAAGCTCGAAGCCTTCGCCCAGCAGATCGGCGCCTCCGCGATCTATCTCGTGGGCGAGGACGGTTTCGCGATTTCCGCCAGCAACTGGCGCCGTCCGGACAGCTTCGTGGGCCGCGACTACCGCTTCCGCCGCTATTACCGCGACGCGCTGAAACACGGCGACGGCGCCCAGTTCGCGCTCGGCACCGTCAGCCACCGCCCCGGTCTCTATCTCGCACGCAAGGCTGCGGGAGACTGCGTGATCGTCATCAAGCTCGATTTCGATCGGATCGAAGCGCAGTGGCGCACGGCAGGCGGCGAGACTTTCGTGACCAACCGCGACGGCGTGATACTCGTCGCCAGCAGCCCGGACTGGCGCTTCGCCATGACCCGCCCGATCGATCCCGCCCGGCAGAAAGCGATCGCGGGCGACATCGGCACGCCCGGCCTGACCCCGACGCCTTACGCGATCGACGGCGACGGCTTCCTGCACCGCTCCGGCGCCTCCGCGCGCCTGCTGCTCGCCACCAGCCCGCCCAACCGCGACCAGTGGCGGGTCAATCTCGCCCTGCCGATCCGCGTCGCCGTCACCACGCCGATGCGCAGCGCGCAGGCGGTGGCGGCGATCCTCGCGCTCGTCGCCGTCGGCGCGCTCCGCTGGCTGGCACAGCGCAACCGCCGCCGCCGCGAACGGACCGCGCTGCTTGAAACTGCCGTCACCGAACGCACCGCCGAACTGCGCCGGGAAATGGAGGAACGCACCGCCCTCGAACAGCGCGCGGCGCTGCTGCGCGAGGAACTGCGCCTCGCCAACCGCCTCGCCACCCTCGGGCAAGTCACCGCCAGCGTCGCCCACGAAACCGCCCAGCCCGTCGCCGCGATCCGCAACTACGCGAGTTCCGCAGGCCAGTTGCTCGACCTCGGCGCCGCCGCCGAAGTGCGCGAGAACCTCACCGCCATCGACCGGCTTGCCGAACGCATTGGCGTCATCACCGCCCAGCTTCGCGGCTTCGCCCGCAAGGCCGGGACGGGCGAGACCGCCATCTCGCTGGCCGAAGTCCTCGACGGCGCGCGGCTGCTCATGAAGGAGCGCCTCGCCGCGCTGACCTTCGAGACGCCTGCGATTCCCGCCGATCTCAAAGTGCGCGGCGACAAGGTACGGCTCGAACAGATCCTCGTGAACCTTCTCCAGAACGCCACCGAAGCGCTGGCCGCCCAGCCCGATGCCCGCATCACCCTCGCCGTCGCCACCGAAGGCGAAACCCTGCGCCTCACCGTCTCCGACAACGGCCCGGGCATCGCCCCCGAAATCGCCGACCGCCTGTTCACCCCCTTCGCCACCAGTCGCGCCGAAGGCCTCGGCCTCGGCCTGGTTATCGCGCAGGACATCGCCCAGGAATTCGGCGGCTCCCTGCGCCTCGCGCCTAGCGAAACCGGCGCCACCTTCGAACTGCAATTGAGACTCGCCTGATGGAAGCCGCCCCCCGGATCGCCACCCGCATCGCCCTCGTCGAGGATGACGAGGACCTCGCCCGCTCGACCGCGCAGCTTCTCCGCCTCGCCGGATTCGAAGTGGAGAGCTTCCCCGCCGCCGCCCCGGCCCTCGCGGCCATCACCACAGACTTTCCCGGCGTCGTCGTCACTGACGTCCGCATGCCGCAGATCTCCGGCATCGACCTGTTCCGTCAGCTTCACGAGCGAGATCCCGAACTGCCGGTGATCCTCGTCACCGGCCACGGCGATATCGAGATGGCAGTGCAGATGCTCAAGGCCGGGGCCTGGGACTTCCTGACCAAGCCCTTCGCCCCCGACACCCTGATCGCCGCCGTCAACCGCGCCGCCACCGCCCGCGCCCTCACCCTCGAAAACCGCCACCTGCGCGCGCTGGCCAAAGCCGAAGATGCCCCTACCTTCCTCGGCGAAAGCCCCGCCATCCGCCGCCTGCGCGAGATGATCCCGGTGCTCGCCAATGCCGATATCGACCTGTTCATCGAAGGCGAGACCGGCACCGGCAAGGACCTCCTCGCCCGCCTGATCCACCGCACCGGCAAGCGCGCGCGCCACCGCTTCCTGCCCCTCGCCTGCGCCGGAATGCCGGAAACCCTCGCAGAGCCGCTGTTCGCAGCGAGCGGCCACGCCGAACCCGGCCTCGCCGCCGCCCAGCGCGGCACGCTCTACCTCGACGATATCGACCGCGCCCCCGCGCACCTCCAGGAGCACCTGCTCCCCTTCATCGAACAGCGCGTGCTGCGCCGCCGCGACGAGACAATGCCGATCGACGTGCGCGTGATCTCCACCAGCCAGAACACCGCCGACGGCCCGCCCCCCGCACTGCTCCCGCCGCTGTTCTACCGCCTCGCCGCGATGCGCCTCTCCGTCCCCCCGCTGCGCGAACGCCGCGAGGACATCGCCCCGCTCTTCGCCCGCTTCGCCGGAGACGCCGCCCGCCGCACCGGCCGCGACCTGCCGCCGGTAAGCGCAGCGGTGCGGACGATGCTGGAACGCCATGAGTGGCCCGGCAACGTGCGCGAACTCGCCAATTTCGCGGAACAGTTCGTGCTGGGCCTCGGCGAATCCACGCCGACGCCGTCGCCCTCGGAAGCCAAAGGCCTGACCGAACGCGTGGACGCCTTCGAACGGGAGGAAATCATTGCCGCCGTGCTCGCGGCGAACGGAGAGATCGGCGCCGCCATCCGCTCGCTCGATCTGCCGCGCAAGACGTTCTACTACAAAGTGAACAAGCACGGGATCGATCTGGGGGCTTTGCGCCAGAAGGGGTGAAGTAGCAGGGGAAGAAAAGGAAAAGCAGGGGAGCATAGCCCCCCTGCACCCCCGATACCGTCTAGGTCACACCCAGCCTATCCGTTGTGCGCTCATGGCTGCGTCGGGAGACATATTGGCTGCGCCGCAAGGAGCGCAATACCGATAGGTGGCGCGCAACGGTGACATTCCGAGGGTCTGGGGGATCATCCCCCAGGACTTCCTCTTACCTTCAAACCAGTTCCGTCTCGATCCCGAGCCCCGACTTCAAAGTCAAAGTAACCGGCGTCCGCTCGGCGATATCGGCAAGACGGGCCTTCTGCTCCTCATCCAGCCCGACGATCGAGAGCTTGCGCTCGATATGCATCTCTTCCTTCGAGCCTTTGAGCCGCAAGTCCACATCGACCGAGACCAGCGGCCAGCCCTTGCGGGCCGCATACATCTTCAAAGTAATCGCGGTGCAGGCCCCGAGACTGGCCAGCAGCAGGTCGTAGGGCGCCGGTCCTACGCCCTGCCCGCCGAGTGCTGCCGGTTCGTCGGCGGTGATCGCGTGGCCGCCGACGACGATATCGGTGCGCCAGGGGGTTTCGCCGATATGGGCGGTTCCATGTGCCATGATCCGGTGCTCCTCAGGCCGGAAGGGGGATGAATTCGTGCTCTTCGGGCACGCGGGCGAAGCGCTGTTCCTTCCAGTCTTCCTTGGCCTGCTCGATACGGTCGAGCGAGGAGGAGACGAAGTTCCAGAAGATATGGCGCTTTTCCGGGAGCGGTTCGCCGCCCAGCAGCATCAGGCGGGTGCCGCCCTTGGCGCGGAGGATCACTTCGGCGCCGGGCTTGAAGACCACGAGTTCGGTCTCCTTGAAGCTGCCGGTCTGACCTTCCACTTCCACTTCGCCGCCGACGACGTAGATCGCGCGTTCGACGTGCTCGGCCTTCACCTGGTAGCGCGCGCCGTCGAGCATGACGATATCGGCATAGACCATGTCGGAGTAAGTCTTGAGCGGCGAGGTCAGGCCGTCGGACGTACCGGCGATCAGCGTCAGGCGGGTTCCGGCGTCTTCGGTTACCGGAATCTCGTCGGCCTTGTGGTGGGCGAAGGCGGGGGCGATTTCTTCGGCTTCCTTGGGCAGGGCGATCCAGGTCTGGAGACCGAACAGCTTGCCGCCGCTGGCGCGGACTTCGGGGGAGGTGCGCTCGGAGTGGACGATGCCGCTGCCCGCGGTCATCCAGTTGACCTCGCCGGGGCGGATCGCCTGGGCCGAGCCGAGCGAATCGCGGTGGAAGATCTCACCTTCGACGAGGTAGGTCAGGGTGGAGAGACCGATGTGGGGATGCGGGCGCACGTCGAGACCTTCGCCGCTGCGGAACACCGCCTCGCCCATCTGGTCGAAGAAGATGAAGGGGCCGACCATGCGGCGCTGCGCGGTGGGCAGTGCGCGGCGGACCTGGAAACCGTCGCCGAGATCGCGGACGGGGGGAAGAACGACGAGGTCGACGCCTTCGATATCGGACGAGTGGACGGTCATGGGGCAATCCTTCCTTGCGCTTCTTTTGTGCGTTTGAGCGCCGGGGAAGAAAGTCGGCGCCGAATGGGGAAAATGCAATCGGGGAAGAGTTGGGAGCGGACGATTTCCGCCCGCTCCCGGTTCTTACGTCAGGCCGCGTCGACGAGGACGATTTCGCTGTCCTCGAGCGCGGTGACCCGCAGCACGTCGAGGTCGCTGATCGCCACGCCGTCACGGGCATTGGCGCGCACGTCCTCGATCTGCACCGCACCGATGGCGGGAACGAGGTAGGCCTTGCGATCCTTGCCCAGCGGGTATTCGGCAGTTTCGCCGGCCTTGAGCGTGGCGCCCACGACGCGGGCATTGGTGCGGATCGGCAGGGCGTCGTTGTCGTTCTCGTAGCCCGAGGCGAGGGTCACGAACTGGCCCGAGCGGTCGCCCTTGGGAAAGGGCTTGGCGCCCCAGCTCGGCTGTTCACCGTCGCGGGTCGGGATGATCCAGATCTGGAAGATCTTCGTCGTCACGTCCTCGAGGTTGTATTCCGAGTGGGTGATGCCGGTGCCCGCGCTCATTACCTGAACGTCGCCGGCCTCGGTGCGGCCCTTGTTACCCAGGTTGTCCTGGTGGGTGATCGCACCTTCGCGGACATACGTGATGATTTCCATGTCGCGGTGGGGGTGCGGCGGGAAGCCGGTCTGCGGGGCGATCGCATCGTCGTTCCAAACGCGCAGGTTGCCCCAGTGGACGCGGGCCGGATCGTGGTATCCGGCGAACGAGAAGTGGTGCTTGGCGTCGAGCCAGCCGTGGTTGGCACCGCCGAGGCTGTCAAAGGGGCGAAGTTCGATCATGTCCTGTCTCCGTGGGGCGGCGGGGTTAGGTGCCGTCCTGTTGAAACCCATATAGACTTGGCCGCATTTCAAGTTCAGAGGGATAAAATCGACATGACTGTTCGAGGAGATTGAAAAGTGAGTAACCCCGGTACGCCGACCCTGGACCAGCTTCGCATCTTCCTGGCCATCGTCGATACCGGCAGTTTCGCCGCCGCCGGGCGCAAGCTGAACCGCGCGGTGTCCGTTATCAGCTATGGCATCGCCAATCTCGAAGCCCAGCTCGGTGTCCTGTTGTTCGAGCGCGAGGGCACCCGCAAGCCGCAGCTGACGACGGCGGGCCGCGCCGTCCTGTCCGAGGCGCGGGGCGTCGCCGAAGGTATCGACGGACTGCGCGCCAAAGTGAAGGGCCTGCTCGACGGTCTGGAAGCGGAAGTCGATCTTGCCGTGGACGTCATGTTTCCGGCCGAGAGCCTCGGCGTGATCCTGCGCGCCTTCGCTGCCGAGTTTCCAACGGTGCAGCTTCGCCTCCATGTCGAGGCGCTCGGCGCGATCACCTCGATGGTGCTCGACGGGACTGCCGTGATCGGCCTGTCCGGGCCACTCTTCGCAGGCGTGGGAGGGCTTGAAAGCGTCTCGGTCGGCTCGGTGGCGATGGTGCCGGTGGCCGCGCCCGACCATCCGCTTGGCCGCATGGACCCGATCCTGCCCGGCGCAGGCCGCGAATATACCCAGCTCGTGCTCAGCGACCGCTCGCGCTTCACCGATGGCAAGGACTTCTCGGTCATGAGTCCCAAGACCTGGCGCCTTGCCGACCTCGGCGCCAAGCATGCGCTGCTGCGGCAGGGAATCGGCTGGGGCAATATGCCGCTGCCGATGATCGAGGCAGATCTGGTTTCCGGCACGCTCATCCGCCTCTCGATGCCCGACCATCCGGGCGGCATCTACCGCTTCGGCGGCATCTGGCGCCGTGACACCCCGCCCGGCCCTGCGGCGGCCTGGCTGCTAGACCGCTTCGTCGCCCAGTGCGAACTCGACAGCGACATGGGCGAACTTCCCGACATCTGATCGGATAGCTCAGAAAAAATACCCAAAAGACTCGTGACCACGATCTATTTCGAACATCCACGAAGATCGAGGGCCATTCGATGAAGAATGGGCTTGTCGTTATGAATGACTATGCGAGAATATGCCCATGGATTGCCATATCGCCGCCCGGTTTGCCTTTATCGACGCAAACCAGGCGGCGGATCTGGAGAGTTCGTCATGCTTCACGAAGCCTTGGGCACGACAACGACAAACAGGCCGCACGATTTACGATATCGCCACACCGAATCCTTCCGACCGACGACCGCCCTGCCCGGCGAGATCGCCAAGGGCGGTCTCGCCGGTTGGCAGCTTCGCAAGGTTGTCCAGCATATCGAGGACAATCTTCCAGGGCCCCTGTCCTGCCATGATCTCGCTGCCGCCGCACGCCTATGTCATCCGCCAGCGTATCCGACGCGCGCAGCGGCTGATGCTCCAAACGGACGACGCCTTGTCGCAGATCGCCTGCCTCTGCGGCCTGACGGACCAGGCCCACCTCACCCGCCTGTTCCGCCGCATGGTCGGTACGACACCGAAAGTCTGGCGCAACCGCTGGAAGCCGCTGAGCCTTCCGGGCTGAAATAGCATTTCCAATTACTCGAACGTCACGATCAAATTTATCCGGATTTCTGGAACCGTCTTTCTCCGGCATTTCATGGCTCATCGAGGCACCCCGCAGCCGACCCGGCCGGACCCTCTCCAGACAAAGCCCAAAGGGGAAAAGCCATGAATACCGCAACCGCCAAGCTCGCTCCCGCCGCCAACGAAGCCGGAATCGTGAAGTTCCTGCCGCTCGTCGGCCGCATCCTGATCGCCGCCATCTTCATCCTGAGCGGCCTTTCCAAGCTCTCCGACGCGGCCGGGACGATGGCCTACATCTCCTCGGTAGGCCTGCCCTTCCCCGCCGTCGCCATGGCCGGTGCGGTTGCGGTCGAAGTGATCGGCGGCGCCCTGCTGATCTCGGGCTATCGCCTGCGCACGGTCGCTGCCGGTCTCGCACTGTTCAGCCTCGTCACGGCGGTGTTCTTCCACTCGCAGTTCGCCGACCAGAACCAGTTCATCCACTTCTTCAAGAACGTCGCGATGGCTGGCGGCCTCCTCCAGATCGTCGCTTTCGGCAAGGGCCGCGACTGACCGATCTCAAATTGACGACACAGACCAAGGGGCTGCCGAAAGGCGGCCCCTTTTTGATTCGGGGCGCAAAGGAATGGATACAGTCGTTTTACAAGCTTCCGCGCACGACCATCATCACCGCGATTATACCCCAATATATTGCCATTAATCCTGTCACGAAGGATACATACATCCGTCTTAACGGCCCGAGACCCTAACGACATCAAGGATTCCGCTCATGCGCAAGATCGCCCCCTTCGCCCTTATCGCGGCGCTCACCGCCTCGCCCGCCATGGCCCGCGAACTGGCGACGCTCACCCGGCTCGACGACCGGACGGTAGAACTTGCCCGCACGGACAACGCCCCCGTCACCGTCTGGATCAGCACCGACCCCGCGCTCGACAAGGGCGACCAGCGCTTCGCCGCCGCCAGCAAGGAAGTCGCGCTCAAGCTGCCGATCCCGTCGAGCGAGCGGCGCTACGTCATTCTCGAAGGCAAGGACGGCAAGACCACCGTCGTCGCCGAGCGCGTGCTGCCGCTGCAGCAGGGCAGCAACTTCCGCGACATCGGCGGTTACGTCACCAAAGACGGCCGCACCGTGAAGTGGGACAAGGCCTTCCGCTCCGGCGCGATGCCGCTGCTGACCGAAGCCGACTACGCGCTGCTCGATCAGGTCCATCTCGGCGCCGTGGTCGACTTGCGCGCGATCGAGGAACGCGAAGTGGCACCCGACATGCTTGACGACCGCACTGGCGCGCTGTTCCTCGCCAACGACTATTCACTGAAGCCGCTCTTCGCCAAAATGGCCAAGAGCGGCGGCGAGAACATGTATGAGGGCATGGAGATCATGCTCGTCCCGCAGTTCCGCGCGCTGTTCAACCGGCTCCTCGCGAACGAGGGCGCGGTGGTCTACCACTGCTCGGCCGGGCAGGACCGCACCGGCATCGCCACGGCCCTGATCTACGACGTGCTCGGCGTCGATCGCGAGACGATCCTCAAGGACTATCACCGCTCCACCGAACTGCGCCGTCCGCAGTGGGAAATGCCCAAGGTCGATCCGGCCGACTATCCGAACAATCCGATCCTCAAGTATTACGCCGCGCGCGCCGACGGCCAGCCGCCCAAGGCCGAACCGCTCTACACCCCGAGCGGCGCCTCGCATCTGGCGCAGTTCTTCACTTACCTCGACAAGCAGTATGGCGGTTCGGAAGGCTACCTGAAGCAGAAGATCGGCCTGAGCGACGCCGATATCGCCAAACTGCGCGAGGCGATGCTGGACTGAACGGGAATGTTCCCGCCCGACCTGATCGGCCGGGCGGGCGTGACGAAGCCGCCCTTCGGGGTCGCAAATCGAAGCGCGGCCTCGCCAGGAGCCGGAGCAGTGCCCCCCAGCTTGGCTTCCGGCTCTTTCCCGTCAGGGCTTGTGCAAGGTCACGGCATCGAGCGGCTCGCCCGTCGCGGTATAGGCCCGATAAGTCAGCGCGGACGGACCGACATCGATCACCTGATAGGCCTGCGTGCGCGAGGCCGACTTGCGCGCCCAGGGCAAGGTGCCGACCTCGTACATCTTCGGTCCCGCCACCGAGACCGCATATGTCGTCCCGGCCTCGTCCGCCGAAGGACCGTCCTTGCCGACCGCACCCCGCGCATAGCCGTGATCGTGGCCCTGAAGTACGAGATCGACGTGGTACTTGTCGATCAGCGGCTTGAGCGCGGCGCGGACTTTGGGATTGTCGCGCTCCGGCTCGCTGGAGAACAGCGGGAAGTGCAGGAACAGGACCGTCCAGCGGTTCGGATTGTTCACCAGTAGCCCGTCCAGCCACTTCACGATGGCCTTGCGTGCGGCCCCGTCGCGGTCGACTTGCATCGAGTCGATCGAGATCAGGCGCAGGCCCTGATAGTCCGTATACCAGCTCGTTTCCCGGCTGGCGGGAACATCGGCGGGGCCATTCTCGGGCAAGGTGAACTGGCGGCGCCACTGGCCGTTGATCGAGGACCCTGCCCGCGCTGCCTCGTCGCGCACGTACTCGTGGTTGCCCGGCGTCGGCATCTGCGGCGTCTGGGCATAGAGGAAGCCGCCTGCGGCGAACCACTCGCCCCACTCCGCGTCGCTGTCGTGCCGGTTGATGAGGTCGCCCGCATGGATCGTGAAAGCCGCGTCGCCCGCCTGCCGGAAGGCCATGCGCAAGGTGCGCGAGGCTTCCGAGAGGATCTGGTTCTGCATGTCGCCCATGTAGATGAAGCGGAACGGCTTCGCCTCGCGGGCGGCGGTGCGGAACTGGAACCATTCGGACCAGTGCGCGCCGTCACCCACGCGGTAAGCATAGACGGTATCCGGTTCGAGACCCGTCAGCACCGCCGCGTGATAGGCCGCGCGGAACGCCGGATCCTCGCGAACCGGCAGCGTTGCGTCGTCGGTCTTCGCCTCGACCGTCAGCGGCGTCTTCACAAAATCGGGACTGTTGGTCGCCTTCGCATATTGGACCTGCCCGGCCAGCCCTGGCGCCGAGCGCCAGGTCACGGCCATCTCGGTCGCCGGATCGGCGGTGAGATTCAGGATCACGCGCTCGGGCCGCACGGTGGCGGGGGCCAGCGGCTCCTGCTGCTGGGCAGGCGCGTCGGCGGCGGTGGCCGGAAGCGGCAGGCAAAGCGCCAGCGCTCCCAGCAGGATGCGGGTTTTCAGTGTCATCACAGTGCCCCTCAGAAGATCAGGTTGAGACCGAGCGTGACGCTGCGCCCGTTCTTGACGTAACCGCGGCTGGCACCGGTGCCCGACGAGACCGTCTCCCAATAAGTATGCGAGTCGAAGAGGTTCTGGATCTGGAGCTGCACCGAGGACTTCTTCAGGAAGGTCTTGCGGAACGTCAGGTCCACGAAACTATAGGCCTGCTCGTAAGGATTGTTGCCGAAGTCCTGGATGCCGCCGAGGAACTTCGACTGGTAGTTCCATGCACCGTAGACTTCCCAGCCCTTGCGCTCCCAGAACAGTTGCAGGTTGGCGATCGTCTCGGGCGTTTCCATCAGCGGCAGCTTGTAGCCGTCCGGATGCCACGAAAGCCCCGTCACCGCCCGGGAACGCTGCAAGGTCAGGTTCCCGCCGACGCCCAGCGAACCGAGCACGCCCGGCAGCCAGTGCAGCAATTGCTGCCCGCTGATCTCCATGCCGTAGACTTCCGCAGTCTTGCCGTTGTTCGGCATCGAGATCGCCACGCCCGCCGGATCGACATTCTCGCCCAGCGTCCCGTCGCGGATGTTGCTGGAGGAGGAGCGGAACAGGAAGTTGGTGATGTGCTTGTAGTAGAGCGCCACCGAATAGGCCCCGGTGCGCCCCGCATAATGCTCCAGCGACATGTCGAGGTTGAGCGAGCGCATCGGCTTGAGGTTCGGGTTCCCCTGCGCGATTGAGGTCAGCACCCACTGCGAGATTGGGTTTTCTTCGCCGTCGCCATCGGGATCGGTGTCGTAGCCAAATTCGCGCGCCGAACTCATGCGGGCGATGTCGGGCCGGGCGAAGCTGGTCCAGACCGCCCCGCGCAGCTTGGTGCGATCATCCAATTCGTAGTTCACATGGACCGAGGGCAGCACGTTGACGAAGCTGGACTTGTCCGAGACGAAGCGCTCGCCCTGGATCAGGTCCATGTTCCAGGCGTCGATCGTGTTGCGCGTCGCTTCCATGCGGACGCCCGCGATCACTTGCGCCCGACCGAAGCGCGCCGTGCCCATGGCATAGGCCGAGATCACGCGCTCCTCGAAGCGGAAGCTGTCCTCGTTCGAGAGTTCGGCCTGGTTTGGATCGACCGCGAAGCCATCGAAGATTTCGCTGTCGCCGGACTGCGCCCGCTGGAGTTCGGCCAGCATCTTGCGGTTGTCGATCGTCGTGCCGAGCCGGTAGAGCCCGCTATAGGCGCCGCCGAACAGGCTGTTCACGTCCTTGCCGTAAAACCCGGAGAAGTCCGCCAGGGTGCCGTCCGCCTCCAGATTCAGGAACGAGCCCTGATAGGTGCGGCGGCGCGAGTTGTAGAACTTGGCGCCGGTCTTGAACGCTTCCAGCCAGGAATCGACCGGTTTCCACACGAGGTTGAACTGGGCCTGCCAGAGCTTCTCGCTGCTGCCGCCCACTTCACCTTCGAGACTGCTGAAATCGTATTGCGACGGGTCCTGCACGGCGTCGAGACCGGCGGAATTGAGCAGCCATTTGGGGAAGCGGGAATCGCCACTGCTGCTGAACAGAACGCCCTTGTTGCCCAGCCAATTGTATTTGTCGCTGCGGAATTCCAGCGTGTAGCCGTCGTCGAGATTGTCCTCGGACTGCGAATAGGACACATCGTAGTCGATCGTCAGCTCACCGACCCGCGATACGCCGCCGACGTTCGCCGAAGCCAGGCTGCCGGTCTCGCGCGAGCCTTCCCAGAACCGGCGCAGGCGGAAGCCCTGCGGGTCCCAGGTGCCCGAGCCGCCGTTCAGGCTGTAGAACGACTTGCCCTTGCGGTCCTTGTCGGTGATCCGTCCGTCGCCGTCCTGATCGACGATCTGGCCCACGGTATAGCCATAGATGCGGCCCAGCTTGGAATCGTACCCGGTGACGTTGTCGTCGGGCTGGAGCAGCGCCGTATCCGCGGCATCGACCTGCACGAGGCGCGTCGAGTTCTTCGCGGTATCGTTGCGGAAGTTCAGGCGGTTGAGGAATTCGTCCTTGCGGTACTTGTTGTACTGCCCGCGAAAGTGGAAATCGTGGTCGTCCGAGCGGTAGTCTATGCTGGTATTGGCGCCCCAGCGCTTCACGTCGGTCTCGCCGAAGCCCAGGTCCATGCCGCGCATGACGAAGCGGTTGGGGTCCCAGCCGAGCGTTTCGCTATCGTCGTACCAGGTGTCCGGCTGGTTGTCGCCGTCGACGCCGTTATTTTCGAACTGCGACTTGCGGCGGCTCCAGTTGGCCGAAACGTAGACGCCGAAATGCTCGTTGAACTGGCGCGCAAGAGCGCCGGAAACCTGGCCGGACTTGCGGTGGTCGTACTTGTCGAGCATCCCGCCCTCGACCGAGAGACGCGCATAAGTAGGGGTCTGGTCGAAGGCTGTGGGCGTGGAGATATCCACCGAGCCGCCCAGCGCGTCGCCGTCGCGGTCGGGGGTCAGGGTCTTGTAGACGGTGATCTGCTTGATGCCGTCGGGCGGCAGGACCGAAAGGCGCACGCCGCGATAGAAGTTGTTATCGCGCGAACCGGCACCGCCCAGGCGCACGCCGTTGATCGAGTAATTGTTCAGCTCGGTGGAGAGGCCGCGCACGGTGATGCGGTCGCCCTCGCCCGTGCTGGGGCTGCGCACGGCATTTACGCCAGGCAGGCGCGCAAGCGCTTCCGAGACGTTGTTGGCGGGCAGCTTGCCCATGTCGTCGGCGCTGACAGTGTCGGAGACGGTGTCGTTGCCCCGCTTGATGTCGAGCGAACGCTGGACCGCCTCGATATAGCCGGTGACGACGATCTCGCTGTCACCGCCTCCGGCAGGCTCCTCGGCGACGGCTGCGACCGGAGCCGCACGGCGAGCCTGAGCAACCGAGGCGGGACGCGGCTTGGCGGCGGCCCGCGCCTTCAGGATCACGGTGCCCCCGCGCATCTGCGTCTCGACAGCGGCCCCGCGCACGAGCTGCGAGAGCGCCTGCTGCGCGCTCATCTTGCCGGAAACGGCACTGCTGCGGCGGCCTCGCACTGCATCCGGCGCCGCCGCCACCTGCATCCCGGTGACGCGCGAGAATTCCTGAAGCGCCCGGCCCAGGTCCTGTGCCGGAATGGTGAAATTGTACTGCGCGGTTGCCGCCTGTGCCGTCGGCACGGCAAGGCTGCCCCCGACCGTTGCCAGCGCTATGGCCAGCGCGGAAACCCGCGCCAGCGCTTTACTCGAACGAAACATAAAACCCCCCGTTGGATTAGGCATTCGGGGGGAAGACGCGCGCACCCGGCCGATCCCGACAAATATTTTTTCTTACATTTTCATGTCGTTATGAAGTAATTCCGATGACACCTTCACCGCAAGAGCACGTAACGGCTCGTCTCCTTGCGCCACTGCAGGTCATGAATCGCCGCCAGCGCCTCCAGCACCATTTCCGGATCGGAAGTCTGGAACCGCCCCGTCACCGGCAGGCTCCCCAGCGCCGGGTCGTCGAGGACCACCGGCAGGCGCGACCCGCGATTGAGCCGCTGGACCAGCTGCTGCACCGAGGTGTCGTCGGCATCGAACCAACCGTCGATCCAGCCGGGATGATCGCCCCGCACTTCGCCCAGACTGCGCACCCGGCCGCCGCCGACCTCGATGCCGTTCCCCGCCGGAAGGCGCCATTGCCGCCCGGCCCCGGCATCGACGCTGACGAGGCCGCGATAGACGCGCACCACGCGGGTCTCGCGGTCCACCATGTCGATGTCGAACGCGGTGCCGAGCACGGTGACCCGCGACGTCCCGGTATTCACCGTGAAGGTGCGGAGGTTCTCGTGCGCCACATCGAAGAACGCCTCGCCGTTCTGGAGCGACACTTCGCGCGACCATGGGGTGATGCGCACGTTCATCTGCGTGCCCCCGCTCATCCGGACTTTCGATCCGTCGGCCAGCAGGACATCCCGCGCCGCGCCGCGCGCCGCCGCATAGCTCGTCTCGCTCACCAGTGCGCGCGCCCCCAGCGAGGCCAGTCCCACGAGGCACAAGGCCACCGCGGCGAAACCGGCAAACTGCTTCCAGGCCTGCCTGGCGCGGTTCGGAACTTCCCAGTCCGGCGCTTCACCCTCGCCGGCAAGCGCGAAGCCTTCGGGATCGGCCTGGGCCACCTCCAGCCCGTGGCGCAAGCCGCCCGACTGCCAGAGCGCCTGGAACCGCGCATAGCTTTCGACATGGCGCGGATCCGCCATGATCCAGCGGTCGAATTCGGCCGCGACTTCCGCATCGTGAAGCGGGCGGTTCATCCGGTCCACCCAGGCCGCCGCCTCCCGGTCGATCGCGTCGAATTCCTGCGCCTGCGCGTTCATTCGCCGATCCCCATCACGCTCACCCCCGCGCGCTCCAGCGCGGCGCGCAAGTCCAGCAACCCGCGGGTGATGTGCTTCTCCACCGCCTTGGCACTCATCGAGAGATCTTCGCCGATCGCACGGCAGCTTTCCTGGTTCAGACGGCGGCGAATGAGAACTTCCCGGCGCAGCGGCGGCATGGCGCGCAGGCAGCGCGAGAGCACGTCGAGCGCGCGACGCGAATCGAGAACCCTGTCCAGCGAGGGGTCATCGCTTTCCCATTCTTCGTCTACTTCCCCGAATTGTCGCTTCTCGCGGCGCCCGGCATCGACGATCAGGTTGTCCGCGATCCTGAAGGCCAGCGCAAAAAGACTGCCGATCTGCCGGGTCTGGCTGAGAGCGATCAGCCGCGCAAGCGTTTCCTGCGCGACATCGTCCGCCAGATCCGGCCGCGCGCCTCTGGCCCGGAGATAGCGCAGAAGCGTCGTGCTTACAGCATTCCAGTCCTGCGACGGCGCCGCAGGACGATCCATGACCTCTATAAGCACGATTTTTCTGCCTTGCGCCCCGCCGTCTCGTGTCCGGCGCGCGCCGCCCTAGGGACGATCCATGACGGTTTGACGAATATCCGGCCACAAGCCGCGAAACGCGCTGTCCGCGCCTGGATTCCTTCCGGCGCGCTGCTGAACCATTGACTCCGACGCGCCCCGAAACTACCGGCATTGTTCTTGCGATTGATTTGCAATATCCTGTTTCGGGGAATGATCTAGCATGGCCAAGAGTGCCGCCACTGCCAGGGGAACGAACCGCGGAATCGGCCGCTGGAACGTCGCGTCGCGCATTCTTGCGGCCATACCGGCGAACTACCTGTTCACCTCGCTTGCAACGGCCTGCCTCGCCCGGCTGCTGGCGCACGGCCTGACGGTCAATCCCGCCGAGGCCAGCGTTGCCGCGACGCTGCTCTCGTTTGCCATCTTCGCCACGGTGGCGCTGTTCGCCTTCGGCCTGCGCTCGATCGCGCGTTTGTGGCTCTGGCTCGCCGTCGGCAGCGCGATCGGCGGCAGCCTGCTCTGGCTTTCGCTCGACATGGGAGGTCGGCTGTGAAGGAAGGTCTGCGCCAGTCGATGGCGCTACTCCACACCTGGACCGGACTGCTGCTGGGCTGGCTGCTGTTCGCGATGTTCGCCACCGGCACTTCGGCTTATTTCCAGGACGAGATCACCCGCTGGATGCAACCGGAAGTCACCGGGGACGCCGATCCGGTCGCTTCGGCGGAAGGTGCCGTCCGTTTCCTCCAGCGCACCGTGCCCGACGCGAAAAGCTGGTACATCTCGCCCCCCAACAGCCGCAGCGCCACCACCCAGGTCTACTGGCAACCGGCCGACGACAAGCCCACGAAGCGCGGCGAGACCAGCGCCATGCTCGACCAGAGCGGCCGGGAAATCTCCACCCGCGAGACGAGCGGCGGCTTCTTCCTCTACCGCTTCCATTTCGACCTGCACTACATGCCGGTGCTCTGGGCGCGCTATCTCGTGGGCGTGGCGGCGATGTTCATGCTGGTGGCGATCATCTCCGGGATCATCACCCACAAGAAGATCTTCGCCGACTTCTTCATGCTGCGCTTCAACAAGGGTCAGCGCTCCTGGCTCGACGCGCACAACGTGACGGCCGTGGTCGCCCTGCCGTTCCACCTGATGATCACGTTCACCGGGCTGGTCACGCTGGCGACCATGTACATGCCCTGGGGCATCGCCGCGAACTATGCCGAGCGCGACACGTTCTTCGAGGCCGTGTTCGGCAAGAGCGAGGAAGTGGCGCGCAGCGGCAAGCCCGCGCCGCTGGCTGCGATCGGCCCGATCATGCAGTCGGCCTCGGCCCGCTGGGACGGCAAGAAAGTCGGCTATCTGCGCATCGCCAATCCCGGTGACGCCACCGCCACGATCTCGGCCACCCGCGCCGCAGAAGGCGCGATCGGCTCGCGAGGCGAGGAAATGACCTTCAGCGGCGTTACCGGACAGCCGGTGGGCGGGAGCATGCCCAAGGGCGCGGCGCTCGCCACCGAAAGCGTGATGATCGGCCTCCATGCCGGTCGCTACGCCGAATATGGACTGCGCTGGCTTTACTTCCTGTCGGGCCTCGGCGGCACGATCATGGTCGGCAGCGGACTTGTGCTCTGGACAGTCAAGCGCCGCACCAGGCTGCCCGATCCCAGCCGCCCGCACTTCGGCTTCCGCCTCGTCGAAAAGCTCAACATCGCGACGATCGCGGGTTTCCCGGCGGGGATCGCCGCCTACTTCCTGGCCAACCGCCTGCTGCCGCTGGAAATGGCCGATCGTGCCGATCACGAGATCAACAGCCTGTTCCTGACCTGGCTCGCGGTTCTGGTTTACGCGCTGGCCCGCCCCTCCGCCCGCGCCTGGCCGGAAATGCTGGGGCTTGCCGCCGCGCTCTTCGCCGCTGTGCCGCTGGTCAATGCCTTCACCACCGCGCGCGGACTGCCGGTGAGCCTGCTCGCGGGCGACTGGCTGTTCGTCTCGTTCGATCTGGTGATGCTGCTGCTGGCGCTCGGTTTCGCGATGGGCGCCCGGAAGGCGGCCCGCAAGCGCGCGGAAGGTCCGCGCACCGCAAGACGCAAGCCTCGGGAGGCCGTGACGGCATGATCCACCTGCTCTGCCTGTTGCTGGGAACCGCCGCCTTCGCCGCGCTCGCCCTCTCGATGAAACGCCACCAGCGGGACCTTGCCGGTCGCGCCCTCACCGAGCGCGAGAGCCACCTTGCCCGCATCGGCGGATGGACGCTCGTGGCGCTGGTCCTGGGAATCGATACGGCCGCCTTCGGGTTCGGCTACGGTCTGGTCGCCTGGGCCGGGCAACTGACGATGGGCGGCTGGCTCAACGTGGCCTGGCTCTGCTGGAAGACCAGCCCTTCGCACAAGAAGCGCTAGGCGATTCGCGGTGTGAAGGTTCGGCAAGCGCCAGACCAGTAACGGCGATTGTGCCGCCGGGTCCGATAGTTGATCGGGCCGTCGCATCCGCGAAACTCGGGTGTTTCCTGTTACGGGAAAACGGGTAAGCTGGCTCCTGCAACAGCCCATTTCCTACCCGTTCTTCCAAGGAGGCGCGCCCCATGCGCAAGGATGCATCCCTGTACTCGATCGACGGTTCCCCGCTCTCGAATCCCGCCACGGACGAGACGCTGACCGATCGTCTCAATCGGGTTCTGGAGGTGCTGCGCGCCGAGTTCCCGCAGGCGGTCGACATCGGCCTGGAGTTCGACGGCAAGCTCCACGCCCACATCGACGTGCGCGGCGGAGAAGAAGTCTGCGGTGTCGAATCGAAGTTGCCGAACCTGAACGACGGCATGTTCACGCACGTCGCCCACGGCGCGACCCCGCATCACCCGTTCTTCCACCGGATCAGCGCGATCGTCGTCGGCTGATCATTTGAAAATTCGCGGCACGCGAATTTTGGCGGCACCGGCCCACACCCCCACCCGACCTCCCATCAAGGATACACTGAGTGGGAGGTCGGGTGGGGGTGTGGGCCGGTGCCGCGACGAGAATGCCCCTTTGGGCATTTTCCAAACATACATTCAGACGTCTTCCCGCCGTGCCCGCTGCCAGTTGCGGTAGCCGAGCACGGCGAGGACGATCATCGCTCCGTAGAGACCGGCGGTCAGCCATAGCCCCTTGAACACGAACATGCCGACGTAGAGCACGTCCACGGCGATCCACAGCAGCCAGCTCGCCGCATGACGCCTTGCGCTCCAGTACTGGGCGACGAGGCTGAAGCTGCTCAGCGCGCAGTCCATCCACGGCAGCGCCGCGTCGGTATAACGGCTGGTCAACCAGCCGAATGCGACCGCGGCAACAGCGCCGATGGCCAGCCCCTTGCCCGCCTGCCCTGCCGAAAGCGGCCTGACGACGATCTCCCCGGACTGCTCCCTGCCCCGAGCCCAGACGGTCCAACCGTAGAGGATCGCCGCGCCGAACAGCGCCTGCAGCACCATGTCGGCATAGAGCCGCACGTCGAGGAACAGCTTGAAATAGAGCGCGCAGGCCGTGAGGTTGACCGGCCAGCACAGCAGTTTCCGCCTCGCCGTCAGCCAGATGCCGAGGAAGCTCACGCCGACGGCGACGATCTCCAGTGCCGACATCAGGACAGTGCTCCCGTTTCGAGGTCCCGCAGAAAGTCCTGCCCGGTCGGGGAGAGAAACCAGTCGGCGTGGCCGATGCAGTAGCCCTGCCAAGCGAGATCGGCCTGCACACGATCCTCCAAAATGCCTGCGAAGTAGTCGGCCTCGGACAGGGCGAATTCTATATGGACCAGCGGCAGCAGGCGGATCAGCGTCTCGATCTCGGCGCGGCTCAGCGCCAGCACCGAGCGATACCCGTCCAGAAGCGCCAGTGCGGCTTCCCCATCCGCCCCCGGCTCCGGATCGAGCCAGGTGATAGCGCTACGCTCGATGGCAGTGGCGAGATCGTGGAGCGCACAAGTCTGTGTCGCCAACCCGAAATCGATCACCCCGCTCACCTCCCCCTCGGCGGACCAGAGCAGGTTCGAGGGGTGCCAGTCGTTATGCGTCCAGAGCGCGGGCTGACCTGCCAGCCGCTGCGGCAGGCCCTCGCCCAGCGATGCGAAAAGGCGCGCCAGTTCCTGCCGCCAGGGCTTGTCGGCCAGATAGGCGGCCAGCGCCTGACGGCCGGCGACATAGGCCTCCGCCGCCAGAAGCGGATCGCGCGCGGGCAGGATCGTGAAGCTGCTGACGAGCGGGTGGTCCCCGCGCGGCCCTGCGGGAAAATCGCGTGCTGCCCGGTGCAGCCGTGCCAATGCCGCCCCCGCCTCGCGGGCATGGCCGAGCGTCAGAAAAGGCGTCCACGACTGACGGTCGCGATAGAGATCGAGACCCGGCGCCTTGCGCAGGACCTCGTAAGTCCACTCGTCCGCAGCAATGGCGCCCACGCCGTCCGCTCCGGCCACCACGTCCGGCACCGCTACGCCCGCCGCGCGCAAGTGCGCCATGAAGGCATGTTCCTCGGCCAGCGCTGCAGGCGTACGCAGCCGCCGATGATGGCGCTTGAGGAAGAAGGCCCCCCGCCCGGTCTCCACCAGCGTCGCTGCCGAGAACGGGCGAGGCGAATGCCAGAGCAGCGCGCCCGGCGTTCCGACTTCCGGAAAACGGGCGAGGATCGCTTCGGCCTCGGCGGCAGTGATCTTCGGCCAGCGCGGCACTTCGAGCGCCATGCCCATGCCATGCACGAGATGAGACGAAGCGCCGCTCACGATCAGAAGGCGCGGCTGAGCGTTGCCACGAAGGCGCGTCCGCTTCCGACGTAATAAGTCGGCGACGAACCGGCGATCACCGTGCCGCCGCGCCCGATAGTATCCAGCGCATTGGCCTTGATCGCCTGCACACCCGACAGCACATGCGGGTTGGTCACGTTGATCGCATTGAGCCGCAGATCCATGCGCTGCGCGTCGATCAGCCCGGCCAGATGGACGCCGACCGAGAGGTCCAGCGTGGCGTAAGGCTTGACGCTCTCGTCATTCATGAAGGTCGCGTACTGGCGCCCGACATACTTGAGCGCGGTACTGCCGAACAGGCGCCCGTCGTCATACGTCGTGCCCAGGGCAAACTGGAACTCGGGGCTGGAGACCGCGCGCTTGCCTCTGGTCGGCAGGAGATCGCCGCCGACCGCGAGATCGTCGCCCAGCCGCGTGTGCAGGTATTCGCCCGAGAGATAGACGCTGACGCCCCTGGCCGGGCGATAGTCGATCTCGCCGTCGAGGCCGTAGGAGGTCTGGCTGCCGCCGTTGATCGTCGAATTGACCAGCGCGCCGCCGCTGTTCACCACCGTCGCCACCTGCCGATTGCGGAAGTGGTAGTGGAAGGCGGTCAGCGAGAACGAAAGGCTCGGGCCGATGTAGCGATAGCCCAGTTCCTCGGAGACCGAATACTCGTTCTTCAGGCTCGTCGTACCCGCGCTCACCAGTTCGCCGCCGTAATAGCTGTTGTAGAGTGCGAACTCGTTCGGGGTGCGGAAGTTGGTGGTCACGTTGGCGAAGAGCTGCTGCCGCTCGTCCAGCTTGTAGTGCACCGCCGCGCGCGGCAGGGCGGCGAAGCTGTCCTTGCGGATCCGGTCCTGCGGGCCGGGCAGGTAGTTGCGGCCATTGCGCAGCACGTCCACGCCCTTGAAGCCCAGATCGACGACGAGGCGCGGCGTCACCGCGATGCTGTCGGCGAGGAAGAAGCCCTTGGTCACGGTTTCGGTCCGCGCGTTCTCGTAGGCGAGCAGGCGCCCGTCGGCAGTGCGGATGGCCTTGTCCTGATAGCCCCACATGTCGAACGGGCGCCCGTTCGCGTCAATCGAGGTGTAGGACTGGGTGACGCGGTCGGTCCCGTAGTCGAACCAGACCCCCGCCGTGATCGTATGCACGCCTGCCGTGAGGGTCAGCTTGCTGACGTCGCCCACGCGGAACTGCCTGCCGGTCCAGTTGCCCATCACCGTCGCGACGCCGTCCACCGCGCCCGGCAGCGCGATCGGCTGGGTCAGTTCCTCGGTGCCGAGGAAATTGCCGGTGGTGGCGAGCTGGGTGCCATAAGGCGCATTGCCGTGGCCGAGCTGGAGATAGGCCGAACTGTCGAAGGCCAGACGATCGGACAGCTTCAGGTGGACCGGCGCGGCGACGTAGAAATTGCGGAACGGCGCGCGATAGAGGCGCCAGTAGTTGGTGTTCCCCTCGCTGTACCGCTTGTCATAATTGAAGTCGCGGCCCGAGGTCTTCCAGTCGGCCAGGGTCGGGCTGGCGTAGCTCGATGTATTGGCGTCGTTGTACGAGAACGAGATGCTGGCGCGGTTGCCCTCGCCCCATTCGCGCAGCAGCTTGGCATCGACGTGCTGGCGCTTGTCGAAGCCCGCACCGCGCCAGTTGTCCGCGCGATTGTTCGAATAGGAGATGAAGGCCTTGATCCCGCTCGCCCCGAGCGTGCCGGTGTCGAAGCGCACGAAAGCGCGGCGCGCGTCGTAGGACCCCGCCGAGAGATTGATTAGCCCGCCCATCTCGGGCTTTGGATCGTCCAGCGAGAGCGCCAGCGTGCCGCCCGCCGCCGCGACGACGGGCGCATCGATCGCCGCCGCGCCTTGCGAAAGCGCGATCTGCCGCACGTTCTCGGCATCGGCGAACTGCGAGGGATAGGCGTAGAAATAGCCGATGTCGTTCTGCGGCGCGCCTTCCATCAACACGCCGATCTGGTCCTGCCCCAGCCCGCGCATGGTCAGGCCGGAACTGGTCGAAAGACCGTAAGGGTCGCTGGAAGAAACATTAGCGCCCGGCAGCAGGTTGACGAGCTGGAAGGCGTTCAGGGTCGGCGCCTGTTTGGTGATGAAGTCCGCCGAAATCGCGCTGATCGCCTTGGGCGCGGTCTGGTCGGGCAGCAGGCCAACGGGGTCGGGATGGCCGATGACCTGGATATCGGTGCGGCCTTCGGGCGCCTCGCCTCCCGTTTCGGGCGCGGTCTCAGCCATGGCCAACGGCGCAAACAGCGCAAGCGCGGCACCGCCGAGGGAAGTGAGGCTGCGAATATGTGTCGGGGTAAGGGTCATCGTCTTTCGTCCGCTCCAGTCGGAGGGACAACGGACGCTCTGCCGCCAGCCCTCCCTACGCCGGTGTCAACCGGATCAGGTTCAGCGGGTCGTGGTCTGCTGACCACCTCTCAGCCGCGCATGAGCGGCCCCCCGGGGATAGGGGCGCTCTAGGCGCTCGGGGGGCTTGTGGGAAGCCTTATTGCGTTGACGATCTTCCGGCGATCCCGGACAGGACCCCCACACGCAAACGGGAGCATGACATGAACCTGCTGGAGCACACGCTCGCAGCCCTCGCGGTCCAGGCCCTGCTGCGCCTGCTGACCGGCAGCTGGTGGCCAGGCGCCGCCGTGGCCTCGGCCTATTTCCTCGGCCGCGAAGTGGCGCAGGCCGAGTACCGCTGGATCGAAACTTACGGCCACGGCCTGCGCGCAAACATGCCGTGGTGGGGACCGTTCGACCTTAGGGTATGGCCCAAGCTCGATCAGTGGGTCGACTGGATCGGCCCGCTCGTTTCCACCAGTGCCTTGGCCTTCATCCTGCGGAAGCGATAGCGTATTATCCTGCGGCCTCCGGCTTCAGGTAGCGGCTGTATACCCAGCCGATCCCGATCAGGCTGAAGCCGAGGGCGAGGAACGAGAGAATCCGCAGCAGCCCGTCCAGCCCCGAGGCGTCCAACAGGAAGACCTTGCCGACGGCGGCGAGCATCAGCACCAGCGAGGCGAAGCGCCAGCTGCGCAGCCGCTCGCGGATGCCCCAGCCGAGGAAGCCAAGCGCCAGCGCGATCGCCAGCCCCGAGCGACCGATGTTCTCCACTTCGCCCACCGAGCCGACATAGAGCAGGCTTCCCGCAAAAAGCTGACGCAGCGTCGCGAAGGCGAAGAGCAGGATCAGCGCCATCCGCAGCAGGTCCGCCGGAAGCTGGAAACGCGGTGCCAGATCCGGCGCGATCCGGGCGGCGAAAGACGGCACCGCGAACGGGATGAGGAAGGCGGGCAGCAGCAGGTTGACCAGCGGCCAAGGTCCCACTTGCTGGTGGCTCCAGAACGGATTCAGCGAAATCCAGTTATGGAAGAGCGCATGCACCAGCCCCATGGCAAGGAAGCCCAGGGCGATCTCGCGCGCTGCGAACCGGCGCCAGACCGCCATGCCCAGTCCGATCAGCAAAGCCTCCCAGACGCAGCGTTCGGCAAGGCCGAGGCGGGCGAAGGCTTCCTCATCGCCAAGCGCAAAGACCTGCTTGAACAGGATGTGGCCGCCTGCCAGGCCGAGCAGACCGACCATCGTCGCTCCGGCAAGGAACACCGGGCGTGGCAGATCCGCACGGCCGCGCCATAGCGCGAAGGCGGTCGCCAGTGCCGGTGCGACGAGGCGGCGCAGCGCCTCTGCCCATGTCGGCAGTTTGGTCACGAGGACCGAACTGCCCTTGATCACCGAATTCTCACTCGCCGCCAGCCAGTACGCCATCGGCTCCAGCGCCCAGAGTGCCGCGAACACGACCAGCGTGCCCTGCGCCGCCTCGATCGCCAGCACAGGCTTGCGCCCGTTCACTTCGGCCAGCAGCACCAGCGCAGCCGCCAAGGCAACGGAAAGCCACGGTGCCGGAACCAGTTGCGCCACGAAGCCATAGCCGAGCAGCACGGTGAGGGGCTGCAAACCGAAGCGCAGGCGCGACCCCGCATTGCGCCAGGCGAAGGCGGCGGCGGCCAGAGCCAGCGCCCCCCAATGCAGCAGGGCGCGGCCTGGATGCGTCACGGCCGCCGTCTGCACGAGACGGGCCAAGGCGCCGTTCTCCGACGACACCGCCAGCACGACGGCGACGGCCAGCCCCAGGAATCCGAGCGCACCGTGCTTCAGGCGATGGTCCCGTCCCGCCACGGCGACGCCCAGCAGTCCTGCCGCGACGGCCGGGAAGACGACCGGCACGAGCCATTCGGGCAGGCCCATCATACCGGCCACGATCAGCAGCAAACCGACGCTGGAGGCCAGCAAGGCGAAACGGGCATCGTTGTGACGCGCCTCGCGCCGCCAGCCGAGTCCGGCACCCAGCGCAGGGAGTGCCGCGAAGGCCAGCGCCAGCAGCGCGAAGGCGGTGTCGTGGCCTGCGGTCGCCTCGTAGAACTTCGCGCAGCAGACCCCGTAACCGCCGAGTGCGATGGCGATGAGCAGGCCGACTTCGACGAAGCCGCCCCCTTCCCGCCACAAGTTCCGCAGCGCATAGCCGCCGTAGATCGCCGCGATCCCGGCCATGACCGCCGTGAACAGAGCGGCTTCAGGCGCGGGCCAGAACGCAGTGAGGCCGAGCGCCGTCAGCAGCGGCACCGCGACCGTCCGGCGCAGCATCGGCGTGTTTCCGGCGAGCCGGCAGAACGCCAGCGACAGCAAGCCGTAAAGCCCCCATGTCAGCGGCGCGAAGTCACCATTCGCCACCAGCAGGGCCAGCTGGAACGCGCCGACGATTGCCGCCGCGCCGCGCAGGATCGGGGCCGCGCGTCCTTCCAGCGCAAGGGCCGGAAAGCCGAGGCCGATCAGCAGCACCAGCAGACCCATCGAAAGCGTGGAACCGCTGTCGAGGCCGCCCATGGCGATCGTCAAGAGGCTCCAGCCAGCACCGCCGGTCAGCGCGCCGACGCCCAGCCAGACCCAGCGCTGGCGGCGCGAAAGCAGCGTGATCGCACCGATCAGGACGGCAAGGTAGCCCGCCAGCAGCGGCACGCTCGGACTGTCCGATTGGACGACCGCAGGCGTCGCAAGGCCGCCGACAAGCCCCAGCACCGCGCAAGGCGCCCCGAAGCGCAGCGCCAGGCCAAGTGCCAGCGCAGTAATCGCGAAAAGCCCGGCAAAGGCCAGCCCCGGCCCGACGAGACCATAGAGATTCGCCGCCGCCAGCGTCGCCGCGTAGAGACCACCTACGCCTGCCCCGGCCAGCGCCTGTGCAACTCGTTCGTCGCGCACGAAGTCCGCCCGCCGCCGCGCCAGTTCGCCGCCGCCGATCAGGGCCGCGCTGAAGGTGAAGCCCAGAACGATGCGCACCAGCGGCGAAAGCAGCCCGGTGTCGATCGAGTATTTCACCATCAGCACTGCCGCGACGATGAGGGTGATGCCGCCCGCCCAGATCGGCAGCTTGCGGCCGAACAGATCCTCGAAGCCGAGACCGGCCGCCTTGCGCGACGGCGACGGCGACGGCGACGGCGATGGCGGCGGCGGCGCAATGATGACCGGGTCGGAAACGGCTTCTGGGATGGAAGGCACCGGTTCCGGCTCGACCCACGCGGCGGGCTCAGCAACCGGCAGATCCTCCACGGGCGGCAGGGTCGGCGCCTTCACCGGCTCCGGCACGCGCTCCGGCTCGAAGGGAGGCTGGGGCATCGAAACCTGCCCTGCGATTCGCGCTGCGGCAGGCCCGCCCTCGCGGAACAGTCGCTCCATCCGGCCCAGACGGCGCCGCGTATCGAACAGGAGTCCGCCCAGAAAGATCGTTGCCAGCAGCAGGAATTCGGTCACGCCGTTACCCTCTCGATCACATTTCCCACATGGACGTATCGCGAAATCGAACACCGTACAATAAAAAATTAGACAGCGTTCTATTTCAGCTATATGAAGGCACCAAGACTTTCAGGGAAACGGACATGACGGGCTTTCTGAAAAAGCTGATGCGCGATCTGGAAGCTCCGATCGAGGCGCGCGGCTTCGGTACGGGGTGGTTCTCCGGCTTCTTCGCGCTCATTCTCGCTGCCGCCGGACTCTGCTTCGTCGCGGCGCTGCGCTGGCCGGACTGGCTTGCCACGCCCGAACTCGCGCGCGTGCTGGCCTCTTCCGGTTTCCGCATCGTGGTCCATGCCACCCTGCTCGGCGCCTATGCCCTCGCGCTGCTGAGCCTGCTGCTGCGACCGCGCAAGGCGCTGGGCCTGACCGCGCTGGTCGTCGCACTGGCGGGTACGATCCTCGGCGGCGCCTCGGTCCAGCCGCGCGAGATGCATGACTGGGGTATCTTCTTCGGCGTCGATTTCTTCGCGGTGAACCTGATCGCCACCGGCCTGATGTTCGCGCCGCTGGAACGCCTCGTTCCCCACCGCGCCAAGCAGCGCCTGTTCCGCGCCGAATGGCGGGAGGACCTGTTCTACTTCCTCATCAGTTCGATGCTGGTGCAGCTCATCACTTTCCTGGCGCTGGCCCCGTCGAGCTACCTCAATGCCCACGGCACCGGCCTTTCCGGCATCCGGGGAGCCATCAGCGGCCTGCCCTGGGCCGTGCAGTTCCTGCTGGCGATGTTCCTGACCGACCTTGCGCAATACTGGTTCCACCGCCTGTTCCACCGCATACCGTTCCTCTGGGGCTTCCATGCGGTGCACCACTCGGCGCGCTCGATGGACTGGCTGGCGGGTGGACGGATGCACTTCGTGGAGATCGTGCTGCTGCGCGGCGTGACCTCGCTGCCGCTGCTGACCTTCGGCTTCCTGCCCTCGGTGATGCAGGCCTATATCGGCATGGTCTACGTCTATTCCTCGCTGATCCACGCGAACGTGCGGGGCGACTTCGACCGGCTTGGCCGCTTCCTCGTCGTGCCGCGCTTCCACCACTGGCACCATGCGCTGGAGGCCGAGGGGATCGACAAGAACTTCGCGATCCACTTCCCCTGGCTCGACCGCCTGTTCGGCACCCATTACTTCCCCAAGGGCAAGTGGCCGCAGGGCTACGGCGTGCCCGAGGCCGTGCCGAGCGGCTACCTCGCCCAGATGCGCTACCCCTTCGTGCGCAAAGCGAACTGAAAATGGCCAGACGCTCCGACCACGGCCGCGAGGAGCTGCACGCGCTGATCCTCGACACCGGGCGACAGGTCATGGCGGAAAGCGGCTATGCGCGCTTTTCCGCCCGCGAAGTGGCCAAGCGCATCGGCTACTCGGTGGGCACGGTCATGCATGTCTTCGGCAATGTCGGCGCGCTCGTCATGGCCATCAATGCGCGGACTTTCCGGCTCTGGACGCAGTGGCTGGAAGCGCGGCTGGAAGGCACGCAGGGCCAGGAACGCATCCTGGTGCTGGTGCGCGGCTACTTCGATTTCGCGGCCAGCCATCGCAACTTGTGGTCGGCCATCTACGAGCACCGCGTTCCGGAAGGCGTGCCCATGGCCGAAGACCTCGTGGCCGAGCGCGTCCGCCTGACCGGCATGATCGCCCGCGAGGTCGCCTCGGTGCTACCGGATACGAATGCCGCGAAGACCGCCGAACTCGCCAGTTCGCTGATCGCCAATGTCCATGGCCACTGCGCCTTCCTGCTCGGCGGCACGTTCTCGCTGATGGGCGTCGAGCACCCTGCCGAACTTGCCGCCGCGCGCGTCCTGGAAACGCTGCGCGCCAACGGCGCCCGGCTGGCCGCCTGAGCGGGCCGAAAGCCGCCTCCTCAGATCAGCGGCTTGCCGCCCGACTTGACGACCGCCCCGCCCTTCATCACGAAACCGACGCTCTCCAGCACCTTCACATCGGCCAGCGGATCGCCGTCCACAGCAATGATGTCGGCATAGCGCCCTGCCTGCAACGTGCCGACTTCGGCGCTGCCCAGCAGGTCCGCCGCATTGCCGGTCGCCGTGCGGATCGCATCTATCGGCGTCATCCCCGCGCCTACCAGCAAGGCGAATTCCTGCGCGTTCTCGCCATGCTTCGACAGACCGAACGTGTCCGTGCCGAAAGCGATCTTCACCCCTGCCGCATAAGCGTCATGCAGGTTCCGGCGCAGCAGCGGCGCGATCTCAAGCGCCTTTTCGGCAGTGGACGGATTGAGCTGCTCGGGATGCTCCTTCGCGCGCTGATAGACCCGCTCCCCGACCAGCATCGTGGGCACCAGATAGGCGCCATATTGCCTGAAGAGCTTGTAGCTGCCCGCGTCTGCATAGGAACCGTGCTCGATGGAATCGACGCCCAGTGCAATCGTATGGTCGATCGCCTCCTTGCCGTGGGCGTGGGCGGCCACCTTCATCCCCAGCGCATGGGCGGTATCGATGACCGCCTTGATCTCCTCGTCGGTCATCAACTGGTGGCGGGGATCGTCGCCGATCGACATGACCCCGCCCGAGGGCATGATCTTGATGAGATCCACCCCTTCGCGCTTCAACCGCCTGACGGCCAGCCTCGCCGATTCAGGACCATCGACGACATTGTCGGCGATATGCGGAATATCGGCGAATTCGGCGCGCAACCCGTTGACCGGATCGCCGTGCCCTCCGGTAGGTCCAAGCGCTGCACCGGCGACCCACATGCGCGGCCCCGGCACCACGCCGCCCTCGATCGACTTCTTCAGCGCGACGACGACCTGGGTATTGGCCCCGCAGTCGCGCACCGAAGTGAACCCTGCCAGCAGGGTATTGCGCGTGAACAGGGTCGCCTCGATCGCATCCTCGAAATCGCTGCGCGTCACCGTATTGCGGATCGGATCACCGGCGTGCCATCCGGCAGTGATGTGATCGTGGGTATCGATAAGACCGGGCAGCACCGTCTTGTCGGCCAGATCCACCACTTCGGCGCCGGCAGGCGTGACGAAGCCCGGCTGGATCGCCGTGATGCGGTCATCGGTAACGAGGATGGAGACCTTCTGCCGAGGCGCCGCCCCGGTTCCGTCAATGAAGCGCCCGGCGTGGATCACGATGTCCTTCGCAGAGGCCCCGCCACCGGGCACGAGCGCCGCCGTGACGAGCCACAGCGCAGCCCCGGCCCCATGCTTCACAGATCTGCCCCCTCGCATTCCCGCCCCTCCAGCTATCGGTCTTCGCCAGAGTTGCGCTACCCGCGCCTTGCGTCAACGACTTATCGCCAGCGGGAATGCGACGCCTCCCTCCCGATACCAGCTCCGGGGTAGGGCAACGGCCAGACGCGAGGCAGACATGGATCGGCAGCCGCGGAAACGGACGCCGTCAGGCGAAACGTTTACACAGTGGTGTAAACCGCTTCTTCATATCGATGCTGAGTGATTGGTGTTTGGTAGCGGAGGAGGGACTCGAACCCCCGACACGCGGATTATGATTCCGCTGCTCTAACCAGCTGAGCTACTCCGCCAAACCAAGGCCGCCGCGAGGGTGGCTCGATCCGGTGCCGGGCATCGCTGCCGGGCAGGTGGCGTCCTCTAGGGGCAAGGTTCGGATCGGTCAACACCCAAAAATGCATTTCAGCCGCGAAAAGACAAAAGGCGGAGCGGTCGCCATAATCCCGCCTCCCAGGCGTAAAGTCCGAAGCCCCGAAAACGGAACGCGCGCGGCGTCAAGGCTGCACCGAGTTCCGCCTGAAGCGCCCGGGCCGCGGCGGGCGGGACCTTGTTCTGGACGGTGATGTGAAGCCGCAGCGGTCGACTATCCTGATCGGTCAGTAGGCCGTGCATACGCTCGGCAATCACCGCGTGGAGGTCCGCCATCTCCGGCGAATCGACGGAAAGCGCCGTGCCGTTGTCGAGCTTCATCAGTCCGTCGATTCGCGCGCGCGGCGGGGCGGTGCGGGCGAGATCGGCGAGGACGTCCACGAGTTCGCCCTCCACCGCAGGCGGCAGTGCGTGAAACAGCGTGACATGGGCGCGCAAGCGATTGCGTTCGGGCGGGTAATGCGCCCGGCGCAGGCCATCCGCCCAGCCAAGTACGTCGGGCGGCAGTTCGGCGGTGACCAGAAGCGGCGCGCCGGGCTTGCGCTCGGTCGCGAGAATTTCGCCTTTACGGTTCATGAGCCTGCTCCTTTGCGCTGGCCGCCCTCGCCCGAGCGGTCAATTGCCAGAACCGCGCCGCTCCGGCAAAGTGCCTGAAAAACCGTCCTGTGCGAAAGGAGCGGGCATGCGCAAGTTCTGGATCATCGCCGTTCTCATCCTGCTGTGGAACCTGCTCGGCGACGCGGCTTACCTGATGCAGGCCAGCGCCGATATCGACGAGATCGCCGCACGCGACCCGGTGCAGGCGCAAGCCTTTCGGGAGATGCCGGGATGGGCCTGGGGCGCCTATGCCGTGGCGGTGACCAGCGGTACGCTCGGTGCGATCCTCTTGCTGTTACGGCGCGGCTGGGCCTGGGCGCTCTTCGCGCTATCTTTCGTGGCCGTGGTGATCCAGTTCGGCTGGAGCTTCCTCGGCTTTGACATGCTAGGCGCGAAAGGGCCTTCCTCTGCGCTGTTTCCGCTGGTGATCGTGGGGATCGCGCTTGCCTCGACGGTCTATGCGCGGCGCAAGCGGGCGGACGGGACGCTCAAATAGCGAGCGTCCCTCCTTCTTCAGATCTCGCCGCGCGCGCGGCGGATCGCGAACCACTTCTTCACATTGGCGTTGTGCTGCGCCAGCGTGTCCGCGAAAGCGTGGCCGCCGGTTCCGTCTGCGACCATGTAGAGCGCGTCGGTCTTCGCCGGATTGAGTACGGCAGCGATCGATTCGCGCCCCGGATTGGTGATCGGATGCTTGGGCAGGCCGACCATCGTATAAGTGTTGTAGTCGTTGACCGCCCGGATTTCCGACTGGAGAATGCGGCGCCCCAGCGGCTTGCCCTTGGTGATCGGATAGATGATCGTCGGGTCGGCCTGTAGCAGCATGCCCTGCTTGAGGCGGTTCGAGTAGAGCCCGGCCACCATGCGCCGTTCGGAGGGCTTGCCGGTTTCCTTCTCGACGATCGAGGCAAGGATCAGCGCCTGTTCCGGCGTCTTGACGACGAGGTTCGGCGCGCGCTTGTCCCACAGTTCCTTGAGCGTGGCGGTCATCGCCGCCTGCATCCGGCGCAGCACCGCCGCGCGCGGCTCGCCGTTCTCGAAGGCGTAGCTGTCTGGCAGAACGGTGCCCTCACCCGGCATCGCGACATCGCCGCTCAGCTGGTCCTGCGCCTTGAGGCGCTCAAAGACCATGATCGAGGGCATGCCTTCCGGCACGGTGACGAAGCGGCGAATCACCTCGTCGCTGGAAAGGATCGCCAGCACGCGCGAGGGGCTGGCATGGGCAGGAATCGCGAATTCGCCCGCCTTGATCGCGCTGCCGCCGCCGAAGAAGCGGGCGCGCAGGGCGAAGCCGCTGGCCGAGCGGATCACGCCCTTCTCCTCCAGCCGCTGTGCAACGGTGGCGAGACTCGCCCCGTTGGGAACGATGAAGTGCTGGTCCTTCGCCAGCGGGCCGGAACCGTACCAGCCGCCCACGAAGGACCACAAGGCGATCACCGCCGCCAGGCCGATGGCCGCGACGAGTATCCATTTGCGCCGCGACATCATCGCCCCGTATCCCTGTCGATCAGTCGATCTTGCGCATCACCAGGCTGGCGTTGGTGCCGCCGAAGCCGAACGAGTTGTTCAGCACCGCGCGCACTTCACGCTTCTTGGCGACATGCGGGACGAGGTCGACGCCCTCGCAGCCCTCGTCCGGGTTGTCGAGGTTGAGAGTCGGGGGAACGATCTGGTCACGCATCGCCAGGATGCAGAAGATCGATTCGACCGCACCGGCGCCGCCGAGCAGATGGCCGATGGCCGACTTGGTCGAGCTCATCGAAACGGTGCCGAGAGCATCGCCGAACAGGCGGCGCACGGCGCCGAGTTCGATGGTGTCGGCCATCGTCGAGGTGCCGTGGGCATTGATGTAGTCGATGTCGGCAGGGGTCATGCCCGCCTTCTTCAGCGCCATCGCCATCGAGCGATAGGCGCCGTCGCCGTCCGGATGCGGAGCGGTGACGTGGTAGGCATCGCCCGAGAGGCCGTAGCCGATCACTTCGCAGTATATCTTCGCGCCGCGCGCCTTGGCGTGTTCGTACTCTTCGAGCACGAGGACGCCCGCGCCTTCGCCCATGACGAAGCCGTCACGGTCCTTGTCATAGGGACGGCTGGCCTGTTCGGGGCGGTCGTTGAAGCTGGTGTTGAGCGCACGGGCCTGCGCGAAACCGGCAATGCCGATCGGGCAGATCGTCGATTCGGCGCCGCCCGCCAGCATGATGTCGGCATCGCCGTCCTTGATCATGCGCGCGGCGTCGCCGATCGAGTGGGCGCCGGTCGAGCAGGCGGTGACGACCGCGTGGTTCGGACCCTTGAGGCCGTACTTGATCGAGACTTGGCCCGAGATCAGATTGATGAGGCGGCCATGGACGAAGTGCGGCGAGACGCGGCCCGGACCCTTCTGGTCCAGCACCAGCGATTCGCTCTCGATGCCCGGCAGACCGCCGATGCCCGAACCGATCGAGCAGCCGGCCATGAGCTTGTCTTCCTCGCTCATGTCGGTGAGGCCGGCGTCTTCGAGCGCCTGGCCTGCGGCATCGATGCCGAAGACGATGAAGGGATCGACCTGGCGCTGGATCTTGTGATCGACACGCTTGCCGGCGTCGAAGCCATATTCGTGGTCGGCCGGCTTCACTTCGCAGGCGATCGTGCACTTCTGGTCCGAGACGTCGAACTTGGTGATCGGGCCTGCCCCGCTCTTGCTGGCAAGGATGTTGGCCCAGGTGGTCTCGACGTCAGCACCCAGGGGGGTGACAAGACCAAGTCCGGTGACGACAACACGACGCATTCATGCTCTCCGAAAAAGCAATTTGGCCGAAAATGCGCACGGTGCAAACCGAGACGCAGAAACGGCAACAGGCCCGCCCCCTTAGAGGTCGAGCCTGTCGAGTTCAATCCGGTTATGAACCGGGATCACAGCCGCCCGCGATCCGGCACGGGGCCGGAAGTCGCGAGAAAGGCCGAAAAGCCGGGCTCAGCCCTTGTTCTCTTCGATGTACTTGATCGCATCCGAGACGGTGCTGATCTTCTCGGCAGCGTCGTCAGGGATTTCGACGCCGAATTCTTCTTCGAACGCCATGACCAGCTCGACGATGTCGAGCGAGTCAGCGCCCAAATCGTCGATGAAGCTTGCTTCTTCCGTCACCTTGTCGGCTTCGACGCCCAGGTGTTCGACGACGATCTTCTTAACCCGATCGGCGGTATCGCTCATTGTAAACCCCTTCAAAAATTCGCGAGGTGTGGAATCTCGCCTGCCGCCCTAAAGACTGGGCGGCGCGCTGGCAAGCCTCGCACACAAGATAGGATCGCGACGCCGAGGCGCCATGTCCCGATTTACCCACGCCCCGGCCATGTTTCCGGAATATTTCCAGGCGGCGACCGAGGCTGGCGTGAGAAGACGATCCCGGCGGAATAGCGGTTCCACCGGAGACTGCAACGATGTTTTAAGCCTTTTGGGGCTCTACCACCCGCATGTGCAGTTCGCGCAGCTGCTTGGACTCGGCCTGGCTCGGCGCCCCCATCAGCAGGTCCTCGGCGCGCTGGTTCATCGGGAACAGCGTGATTTCGCGCAGGTTCTGCGCGCCGCAGAGCAGCATGACGATACGGTCGACACCGGCGGCCATGCCACCGTGCGGCGGGGCGCCGTACTGGAAGGCGCGGTAGAGACCGCCGAAGCGATCTTCCACGTCCTGCTGCGTCAGGCCGGTCATCTCGAAGGCCTTGACCATCAGTTCCGGCGACTGGTTGCGGATCGAACCCGAGGCGATTTCGTAGCCGTTGCAGACGAGGTCGTACTGGAACGCTTTGATCGTCAGCGGGTCCTGCCCTTCCAGCGCTTCCATGCCGCCCTGCGGCATCGAGAACGGGTTGTGCGCGAAGTCGACCTTCTTGTTGTCCTCGTCCCACTCGTAGAACGGGAAGTCGACGATCCAGCACAGCTCGAAGCGGTCCCGGTCGATCAGGTCGAGCTGTTCGCCGGTGCGGATACGGGCGAGACCGGCCAGCTTGGCGGCCTGCTCTTCCTTGCCCGCGGCGAAGAACACACCGTCGTTCGGACCAAGACCCAGCGCCTCGATCAGCGCGGCGGTCTTTTCCTCGCCGTGGTTCTTGGCGATCGGGCCGCCGGGGACGCCGTCCTTGATGTTGATGTAGCCAAGGCCCGAATAGCCCTCGCCGCGTGCCCAGACGTTCATGTCGTCGAAGAACTTGCGGCTGCCCGCACCGGCACCCGGCGCCGGGATCGCGCGGATCGTGCCGCCGTTCGCGACGATGCCCGCGAAGATGCCGAAGCCCGATTCGACGAAGTGCTCGGTCACGTCCTTGATGATGAGCGGGTTGCGCAAGTCCGGCTTGTCCGAACCGTAGTCCAGCATCGCCTGGGCGTGCGGAATGCGGCGGAACTCACCAGCAGGCGTCACCGGCTTGCCTTCGGCGAAGTCGGCGAAGACGCTCTGGAGCACCGGCTCCATCGTTTCCCAGATCTCTTCCTGCGTCACGAAGCTCATTTCGAGGTCGAGCTGGTAGAATTCACCCGGCAGACGGTCTGCGCGGGGGTCCTCGTCGCGGAAGCAGGGGGCGATCTGGAAGTAGCGGTCGAAGCCGGCGACCATCAGCAGCTGCTTGTACTGCTGCGGCGCCTGCGGCAGCGCATAGAACTTGCCGGGGTGGATGCGGCTCGGCACCAGGAAGTCGCGCGCGCCTTCCGGGCTGGAGGCGGTGAGGATCGGCGTCGAATATTCGGTGAAGCCGATGCCCTCCATCTTGCGGCGCATGTCCGAGATGATCTTGGTGCGCTTGACGATGTTGGCGTGCAGCGTGTCGCGGCGCAGGTCGAGGAAGCGATAGCGCAGGCGGATATCCTCGGGATATTCCTGCTCGCCGGCCACCGGCATTGGCAGCTCCTCGGCGCGGCTGATGACCGTGGCGGAACGGGCGTAGACCTCGATCGCGCCGGTGGCGAGGTTGGCGTTCACCGTGGATTCGGTGCGGGCCTTGACCGTGCCCTCGATCGTCACGACCGATTCGACGCGCAGCGAATCGAGCAGTTCCAGCGCCGCGCTGTCCGTGTCGGCAACGACCTGGGTCATGCCGTAGTGGTCGCGCAGGTCGACGAAGAGCACGCCGCCGTGATCTCGCTTGCGATGCACCCAGCCCGAGAGGCGGACGGTCTGGCCGACCTCGGCAGCGGTCAGGGCGCCGCAGGTGTGGGAGCGATAGGGATGAGTCATGGCGGGCTCGCGCTTCTTCCGAACTGAATTGGGTTGCAAGCCGTGCCCCCTAGTCGAGTGGCGCGGTGATTTCCAGTTTCGAATCGGACATCGCCCTACGCCCGCGTCGATAACCCGAAATAAACCATTGGGAGCTTATGCCCTGCGGCAAAACGGGTTTCGCCAATGGATCACATGGACAACGCGCAGATTTCGGAAGTGGCCGAGGACGCCGCTCGGGCGGGCGACGAAGGCCCGGAAGCCTGGCACCTGCCGCCGCCGGGACTCCACACGACCGGCACCCAGTTGCGCCGCCGCCTGGTGACGCAGGAAAGCATCGCCGAACTGGCAGCGGAGACCAGACCGAGCCTCCTGAACCGGGTCTTCGGCGCCCTGTTGCGCAAAAAATAGGCAATTTCGGCATTTGTCGGAGAATATGACGGTCCGGAAACATTGATCCCCCGCCCGGTTCGCGTTACCGCGACGGTCGAAATGAAAATCCATCCGCTGATAACGAAGACCGAAGACCTCGCCGCGCTGTGCGAACGCCTTGCGAAATCCGATTTCGTGGCGGTCGACACCGAATTCATGCGCGAGAACACCTATTGGCCCGAACTCTGCCTCGTGCAGATCGCCAATACCGAGGAAGCGGCCGCCATCGACCCTCTCGCACAGGGGCTCGACATGACGCCCCTGCTCGACCTGCTCACCGCCAACGAGGAAGTCCTCAAGGTCTTCCACGCGGGCGGGCAGGACGTGGAGATCATCTTCAACCTCACCGGCCGCACCCCGCACCCGATCTTCGACACCCAGATTGCGATGATGGCGATCAGCCAGTCCGAGCAGATCGGCTATTCGAACCTCGTCGAATCGTGGATGGGCCTGACCATCGACAAGGGCGCCCGCTTCACCGACTGGTCGCGCCGCCCGCTGACCGAGCGGCAGATCGAATATGCCATCGGCGACGTCACCCACCTCTCCAAGATCTTCCCCAAGATGCTCAAGCGCCTGATCAAGACCGGGCGCGGCGAATGGCTCGATCAGGAGATGGAGAAGCTCGCCGATCCCGAACACTACCGCAACGATCCCGCCCAGGCCTGGAAGCGGATCAAGGCGGCGGGCCGCAACCCGGCCATGCTCGGCCGCCTCAAGGCGATCGCCGAGTGGCGCGAACTGGAAGCCCAGGGCAAGAACATCCCGCGCGGCCGCATCGCCCGCGACGAAACGCTGGCCGACATCGCCAGCCATCCGCCCAAGCAGCAGGCCGACCTCGCCAAGGTCCGCGGCCTCTCGCAGGGCTGGAAGGACAACGACATCGGCAAGCGCCTGATGAACACCATCGCCAAGGCCGAGCCGCTGACCGACGACGAACTCCCGCCCCGCACGCCCAAGGGCGCGCCGCTGGGCAAGGAAGGTTCGCTGGTCGCCGACCTGCTCAAGCTGCTGCTCAAGATCCGCGCGCGCGAGATCGACGTGGCCGCCCGCCTGCTTGCCCGCAGCGAGGACCTCGAACTGCTGGCCGCCGGCGTGCGCAAGAAGCTGCCGATCCTCGAAGGCTGGCGCTATGAGGTCTTCGGCCGCGACGCCCTCGCCCTCGTCGAAGGCAAGCTCGCCTTCGCGGTGGAGAACGGCAAGCTCAAGATGACCCGCGTCGAGGAAGACGCCGCGACCGAAGATGCCGCAGCGCCGGACGAGGCCCTGGGGGACGAGTGACCGTCTACCAGCCCACGCTCAAGCAGCTTCAGTACCTCGTCGCCCTGCACGAACACGGGCATTTCGGCCGCGCCGCCGATGCCTGCTTCGTGTCGCAGTCCACGCTCTCGGCGGGCCTGCGCGATCTGGAAGCGCTGCTCGGCGTGACGCTGGTCGAGCGCACCAAGCGCGCGGTGCGCTTCACCCCGCTAGGCAATGCGGTCGTCGCCAAGGCCCACCGCATCCTGCGCGAGACCGAGGAACTCTCCGACCTCGTGCAGTCCAGCGGCAAGCCACTCTCGGGCGAAGTGCGGATGAGCGTGATCCCGACGATCGCGCCCTTCCTGCTGCCCCGGATGCTGCCGCGCCTGCGCCGCGAGCGCCCGAATCTCAAGCTGTTCCTGCGCGAGGAACCGAGCCAGGCCGCGATCGAATCGCTGCACCACGGCCGCGCCGACTGCGTGCTGCTCGCCCTGCCCTACGCCACCGGCGAAGTGGACAAGGAGACGATCGAACTCGACGCCTTCTTCGTCGCCTTCCCCAACGACGATCCGCGCAATCCGCCCGCCGAAGTCGGACCGGAAGTGATCGACGAGCACCGCCTCCTCCTGCTGGAAGACGGCCACTGCCTGAAGGACCACGCGCTGGCGGCCTGCAACCGCCCGGAACTGCGCGCCTCGGCAACGATGATCGGCACCTCGCTGCACACTCTGGTACAGATGGTCGACAACGGGCTGGGCCTGACGATGCTGCCGGAAATGGCGATCGACGCGGGCATCCTCAACGGCACCAATGTCGTCGCCCGGCCGCTGCTCTCGCCCAATGCCAATCGCGAGATCGCCCTGGTCTGGCGCAAGAACTCACCCCGTGCGGACGAGTTTCGTCTGCTCGCGGATGAGCTTCGGGCTGGGTAGTTTTCAGGAAAAGTAGAAGCAGGGGAGCATAGCCCCCCTGCACCCCCATTACTGTCGAGGTCGGGTGCCACTTGGCCGTTGCGCGCTCATGGCGGCGTCGGGAGACTTATTGGCTGCGCCGCAAGGAGCGCACAGCGGATAGGCGGCGCGCGAGGTAGACATTTAGAGGGTCCGGGGGATCATCCCCCGGGTCTTCCCCTTCACTTCTTTACGCGCAGCGTCTGCAAACCCAGTCCGAGCGCCGCGATCCCAGCCCCCAGCACCGTAACCCCGGTCCAGCCCCAGCTATGCCACACCACCGTCGCCGCGCCGGAACTGGCGGCCCCGGCGAGGAACATCGAGGCCATGTAGACCGTGTTGATTCGCGAGCGCGCTTCGGGACGCAGGGCGTAGATGATGCTCTGGTTGGAGATCTGGCTCGCCTGGATCGCGAAATCGAGCAGCAGCACACCCACGATCAGCCCGACGATCGAGGTCCAGAACCCGAAGACCAGCCACGACACCAGCGTCATCGCGCTGGCGGCGACGATCACCGGGTGGGGACCACGGCGGTCGGCGATGCGCCCGGCGATCGGCGCGGCCAGCACGCCTGCGGCGCCGAGGACGCCGAACAGCCCCGCCACTTGCGAGCCGAGGCCGAAGCGCGGCTCCTGCAGGTGGAGCGCCAGGATCGTCCAGAACACGCTGAACACGCCGAATTGGGTACACTGGGTGAGAGTGGCGAGGCGCAGTGCGGGGAACTCACGCCAGAGGTCGCGCAGCGAGGCCATGAGGCCGAGATAACCGAGTCCTTGGTGATCGGGCCCGCCGCGATGCGGGTGGCTACGGGGCAATTGCCAGGCCATGAGTCCCGCGGTCATCAGTGCCAGCGGCACGGCCAGCCAGAACATCGCGCGCCAACCGAAAGCGCCGCCGACGAAGCCCGCCAGCGTGCGGCTGAGGAGGATGCCGCAGAGCAGTCCCGCCATGACCGTGCCGACGACTGCACCGCGTTTCTCCTCGGGCGCGAGATTGGCCGCGAGCGGAACGATCTGCTGCGCGACCGAAGCGAGCAGTCCGACCACTAGCGAGGCGGCGAGCACGGTGCCGCCCGTTGGCGCGAGGGCCACCAGGGCCAGGGCCACCGACAGCGCGATGCACTGCGTCACGATCAGCCGCCTGCGCTCCAGGAGATCGCCGAGCGGCACCAGCAGCAAGAGGCCCGCCGCATAGCCGAGCTGGGTCGCGGTGGGGACGTAGGTGATCGCCGCGCCCGAAAAGTCGCGCTCCATCAGGCCGAGCATCGGCTGGCCGTAATAGATGTTGGCGACCGTCAGCCCCGCCGAAGCGGCCAGCGCGAAGACCAGCGCCCGGCCAAAGGGGCGTTCCTTGCCGTTGACGTGGCTTGGAAGTGGGGCAGCGGAAACGGAACGGGGCGCGGTAATGGGATTTTCCTTGCTGATGATGCCCCCATGGGCCGCCCTCTGCCGGGTACGTGCGATTGTACCAAACGCAACGAGGTCAAACCGGCCTGCAATTTTCGCAATTCAGCAATGTGAGCGTGACGGCGCGCTCAGTCCATGTGTTTCAGGCCGACCCGCAGATAGTCCCAGCCGGTGATCAGCGTCAGGACAGCCGCGCCCCACAGCGTGGTCAGGCCCACGGTATGCGGCACATTGACCTCCAGCGCGCCAAGATCGACATTCCACCAGGGCATTGCCGCGCCGAGCACGAGGGCGCCGAGCGAAATCATCTGGAACGTCGTCTTCCATTTGGCGAGGCGGCTGACCGGCACCGAGACCTGCAAGCCGCCGAGGAATTCGCGCAGGCCGGAGACCGCGATCTCGCGCACGAGAATGATCAGCCCGGCGATGACATGCATGTCACCGACGTAAGGCCCGGTCAGGATGCCCTGCGCGGTCAGCACCAGAATCACCGTCGCGACCATGATCTTGTCGGCGATCGGATCGAGGAACACGCCGAGTTTCGACACCGTGCCGCTCGACCGGGCGAGATAGCCGTCGAAATAGTCGGTAATGCCCATCAGGCAGTAGAGACCGAAGGCCAGGCCGTAGCCGAACTCCCATCGCGGCCACCAGAGCAGGAAGGCCAGCAGCGGCAGCGCCACGATGCGCGAGAGGGTGAGGATATTCGGCAAGGTCAGCATGTTCCCTTGCCCATAGCCGCGATTCTTCGATTCGAGAATTGACTTGTGAATCGCGCTGTTCTCGCTTGCCTCCTGCTCCGTCCATTCGGCAAAAAACGGCTTACGGGGCTTGTGCCCTCGCCTTACCGCATTAAGTGTCGCCCCCATGATGAAGCGAGGCCGCCGAATTTCTCCGACATGACAACGACGACCCAACTCATCCGGGCCAGGCGTTTCCTGCCCCTGTTCGTCACCCAGTTGCTTGGTGCGTTCAACGACAACCTGTTCAAGAACGCCATGGTCCTGTTCGTGGTCTACGGCGTCTACAACTCGGAAGCCGCCGAGGCGCGGTTCAGCGCGCTGGCTTCGGGCATCTTCGTGATTCCGTTCTTCCTGCTTTCGGCGCTGGCCGGGCAGATGGCGGACATGCGCGACAAGTCGCGGATCATCCGCATCGTCAAGTTCTGCGAGATCGTCATCATGCTGGTGGGCGGCACCGGCCTTGCCCTTGCCTGGCAGGGCATCGCCCTCCATGCTGTGGCGATCCCGCTGATGCTGCTGGCGCTCTTCGCCATGGGCATCCACTCGACGTTCTTCGGCCCGATCAAGTACGCGATCCTGCCGCAGCACCTGAAGGAAGGCGAAGTGCTCTCGGGCACGGGCCTCGTCGAGGCGGGGACCTATATCGCGGTTCTGGCTGGCACGATCGTCGCGGGCTGGATCAGCGTGGACACCGCCGCGGTCATGGTCGTCGCGATCGCCGCCCTGGGCTATTTCGCGGGCCGACAGGTCCCCCCCGCCCCGCCGCAGGGCAAGCCTGAGCCGATCGACTACCACGTCATCCGCTCCTCGATAAATCTCGTGCGCACGACGATGAAGGACCGCCGGGTCTATCTCGCGATCTGCTCGATCAGCCTGTTCTGGGCGATCGGGACCGTGCTCTTCGTGCACTTCCCGCCACTTGCCAAGAACATGCTCCACGCCAGCAAGGAAGTGGCCAGCCTGTTCCTGGTGATGTTCTCGGTCGGCGTCGCCATCGGCTCGGTGGCGATCAACGCGCTGCTCAAGGGCACGGTCTCGGCACGCTGGTCGCCGCTCTCGGTGATCGGCATGGGGCTGTTCCTGCTGGCGTTCCAGGAAGTCTGCGCCTCTTGGCCGCCGCATGGCGGGCCGGAAGCGCTGATGAACGTGGGCATGTTCGTGGTCCAGCCGCTGGCGATCCCGCTGCTGCTGACCCTGCTCGGCATCGCCGTCTGCGGCGGCATGTTCGTGGTACCGCTCTACGCCTTCCTGACGACTTTCGTGGACAAGTCGCAGACCGCCCGCACCATCGCCGCCAACAATATCGTCAATTCCGGCGCCATGGTGGTCGGCGCCATCGCCACGGGGCTGATGTCGCTACTGGGACTGGCGGTCGTCACCCAGCTCATGGTGGTGGCGCTGTGCTGCGTCGCCTCGGCCTGGCTCGGCCTGCTGCTCTACCGCGCCGAGCGGGCCGCCAAGCGGCCCTGACGCCTCAGGCGATGAAGGTCGTCACGACGACAAGCGCTGTGCAATAGGCGGAAAGAAAGCGCCGCCAGTCGCCGCCGCTCATCTGCCAATCGGCCTTGGCCTGCGCATCCTCCGCAACCTCCACCGAGGGCGCCTTCACCCCGCGACAGACATGACGGGGCAAGGAGCGCCGGAACGGATGACCGGCCTTTCCGTGAGCGAGGATGCTGGCGCGTCGAGACATGACCCGCAGCTTAAGGCTTTGTTTACCTTTGACCACTCGCCCGAAAGAGGCATCCCGATCCGGGACGAAACCGAATACGACACCGGATGAAGAACATTTAACAAGGCCCTCAACCAAAACGAAAAAGGACGCCAAAACGAAAAAGGGCCACCCGAAGGCGGCCCTTTGCGGCATGTTTCCTTGAAAGGAAGGTCAGACCCGGTCGCCGAGCGCGCCCTTGACCTTGCCGACGCCCTGCTGGACCTCGCCCTTCTTCTCCTGAATCTTCCCTTCGGCCTGCTGGGCCGGGTCGTTGCGGGCCTTGCCGAGGGCCTGCTTGGCATTGCCTGCGATCTCGTTGCCCAAGCCCTTGATGGTGTCCTTCAGTTCGCCCATGATCGTTGCTCCTTCTCGGTTCCAGCGGAAATCCGCCGTTTGCACACCGAGAGAACCCGCCAGCCCGCGCGGAAGTTGCCGCCGCCTGCGCCGAAACGTGGCCTGATGGCGACGAAATTCAGCTATCCGGCTCAGCCGCCCGCCAGCGAGAGGATGTAGTCCCAATCCTGCGACGTCACTTCGGCGACCGACAGACGCGAAAGCCTGAGCATCTCCATATCGGCGAGTTTGGGATCGGCCTTCATCTTGGCCAGCGTCACGGGACGCGCCAGCTTGCGCAGCGGCTTGACCTTCACCGCCGCCCACTTGCCCTCGGGATCGCTGGGGTCAATCAGGCCGGACTGGCTGATGGTGACGATCCCGACGATCTCCTTGCCGATGTTGGAGTGGTAGAAGAACGCCTCGTCCCCCACCTCCATGGCGCGCAAGTTGTTGGCGGCGCGGTGGTTGCGCACACCGTCCCAGGTGCCCTCGCCCTCCGACACGAGGTCTTTCCAGCCATAGGCGTCCGGTTCGGACTTCATGAGCCAGTAGCGCTTCGCCATCTCGTGCCTTTCGATTTCGCCTTCCGGCAATAAACTTATATGGGGGCGGCATAACGATTCAATCGGCGGAAACAATATCGGTGATTCGGCGCTCTTCGCGGGGCACCGGTCACAGCCCGCCGAGCCTTGTTGGAAGACCATGATGAACCTTGCCCAGATCCCCGTCCTCAGCCTCGAATCCGACCGCGCCGAATTCTCGCAGCGCATCGGCGAGAGCTTCCGCACTTTCGGCTTCGCGATGGTCCGCGACCACGGCATCGACCAGGCCCTGATCGAGCGCGCCTGGGAGCTTACCGCGCAGTTCTTCGCCCTGCCCGACGACGTGAAGCGCAGCCACTTCATCCCCGGCCAGGGCGGCGCGCGCGGCTATACCCCGTTCCGCACCGAAGTGGCCAAGGGCGCGACCGAGAAGGACCTCAAGGAATTCTGGCACATCGGCCGCGACCTTCCCGACGGCTCGCCGCTCGCCGCCTCGATGCCCCCGAACATCTGGCCGGGCGAAGTCGAGGGCTTCCAGGAGACCTTCACCGAACTCTACGCCCAGTTCGACAAGGCCGGTGCCGAGATCCTCTCCGCCATCGCCACCTACCTCGGCCTTGACGCCCGCTGGTTCGATCCGGCGATCGAGGACGGCAATTCGGTGCTGCGCCTGCTGCACTATCCGCCGGTCGGCGAAGGCGCCGGCGGCGCGATTCGCGCGGGCGCGCATGAGGACATCAACCTCATCACTCTGCTGCTCGGTGCGCAGGAAGCGGGCCTCGAACTGCTCGGCAAGAACGGCGAGTGGCTCTCGGTCGCGCCGCCCGAAGGCGCCGTGGTCATCAACATCGGCGACATGCTCCAGCGCCTGACCAACCACGTCCTGCCCTCGACCACCCACCGCGTCCGCAATCCGGATGGCGACCGCGCCGCGCACAGCCGCTATTCGATGCCGTTCTTCCTGCATCTGCGCAGCGATTTCCCGTTCAAGACGCTGGACCAGTGCATCACGGACGAGAACCCGGACCGTTACCCGGTCAGCATCACCGCCGACGACTATCTCCAGGAGCGTCTGCGCGAGATCGGCCTGAAGATGTGATCCCCGCGCGCCTTCGGTTCACAGGAACCGAAGGCGCGTTTCCCTCCGCGATTTAACCAATATTTCAGCCCGCTGCGCCTAAGCACTCCTCCGGGGACAGCCGGGGGAACTTCAGTGACGACAAGCGGGACCGCGCAATTCGAAGAGAATGGCGCCGAAACGGAAAATGTCGAAAGCGACAGCGGCCGTCAGGTCGATGTCGTCGCTCTCGGCATCGTCACCGCCGCGATCCTGCTATTCGTCACCACCGGCGCGGCAATCGGTCCTGCCGTCCTGAAATCGCTGGCTGGCAAGGGACCGGGTCCCGATCGTTTCCTGCTGAACGCCTTCCTGCTCAACATCGCCATCATCATCTTCGGCTGGAGCCGCTATCGCCAGCTCTGCGAAGAAATCCGCCAGCGCAAGCGCGCGGAGCAGCAGGCCCGCCGCCTCGCCGAGACCGATCCGCTCACCGGCTTCCTCAACCGCCGCAGCTTCCACCGTGCGGTGGACGATCTCATCCGCCGCTCCGCCGCGCGTGACAGGGACGTGGTGCTGGCGATGATCGACCTCGACAATTTCAAGCAGGTCAACGACTGCAACGGCCACACGGTCGGCGACCGCCTGCTCCAGGAATGCGCGCGGCGGATTTCCGGTTGTCTGCCCATCCAGGCGCTGATCAGCCGCATCGGCGGAGACGAATTCGCCATCGCTCTCGAATGCGACGGTAGCCGCACCGAGCGGATCGACCGCATCGCCGCAGAGCTGGTCGAGGCGATCGGGCGGAGCGCAATGGTCGATACGATCAGCGTCGAGGTTACCGCCTCGATCGGTCTCGCCGGTTCGAGCATCGTCGATGGGGAGGAAGCCCGCAGCAACGCCGCCGCCCTGCTCGAAAGGGCGGACATGGCGATGTACCACGCCAAGCGCCAGGGCCGGAACAGCTTCGCCTGGTTCGAAGCGCCGATGGCCGCCGAGATGCGCGCCCGCACCGCGCTGGAACAGGCCATCCGCCAGGGCATCGCACGCGGTGAATTCGTGCCGTTCTACGAGCAGCAGATCGATCTGCGGACCGGCGAACTCACCGGCTTCGAAATGCTGGCGCGCTGGAACGCGCCGCAGCTCGGCCTCGTCGCGCCGGACATCTTCATTCCCGTGGCCGAGGAAATCGGCGCCATCGCCGCGCTTTCGGAAAGCCTGATCGCACAGGCGCTGGAAGACGCCAGGGGATGGGACGCGCGGCTCACATTGTCGGTGAACATCTCGCCGCTGCAACTGCGCGATCCGTGGTTCGCGCAGAAACTGCTCAAGCTGCTGCTGGAAGCGAACTTCCCGCCGCACCGGCTGGAAATCGAGATCACAGAATCCTGCCTGCACCGGAACCTCGCGCAAGTTCGCACCCTGATCGCCAGCCTAAAGAACCAGGGGATCAAGGTCAGCCTCGACGATTTCGGCACCGGCTACAGCTCGCTCGCCATGCTGCGCAGCCTGCCGTTCGACCGCATCAAGATCGACCGCAGTTTCGTGTCGGACCTGACGGGCAGCAAGGACAGTGCCGCCATCGTCCATGCCATCGCCATGCTCGGCAAGGGACTGGACCTGCCGGTCACCGCCGAAGGCATCGAGAGCAGCGAAGTGCTCTCCCACCTGCGTCAATACGAACAGATCAAGGGACAGGGCTACCTCTACGGCCAGCCGCGCCCGGCAGCGGAAATCGCCGAGTGGCTGAGCGAACACGGCCTGCTTGCCCACCCGCAGCTTCCCGAGGCCGGCTTCCAGAGCGTATCGCCCGAAAGCCCGGCGGCCCGCGCGCGGGCGGAGGCCCCGCTTCCTTCCGCGAGCGCGCAACGATAGGAAGGCTGCTCGGCGGCGCGGGACCGACCGCAACTCCTAACCGGACTGCGATTGTGCCATTCCTCTGGACCTGACGCCCCGCAGCGCATAAATCGCGCGCCATGCGGATCGATTTCACCAAGATGCATGGCCTGGGCAACGACTTCGTCGTGCTCGATGGACGCACCGGCGCGCTGCCGGTCGTCGACGCGGCGCTCGCCGCCGCGCTGGCCGACCGGCACACCGGCATCGGCTGCGACCAGCTGATCGTCCTCGCCCCGTCCGATCGCGGCGACTTCCGCATGCGGATCTTCAACAACGACGGCAGCGAAGTGGAAGCCTGCGGCAATGCCACCCGCGCCATCGGCCTGCTCCATGGCCGCCCCGCGAGCATCGAGACGCTCGGCGGCATGGTCGCCACGACGCCGACGGACAGCGGCATCAGCGTGGAAATGGGCCAGCCCCGCTTCGACTGGAACCTGATCCCGCTCGCCTATCCGATGGACACCCATGCGATGCCGGTGGCCTGGGAAGAGCTGGTCAATCCGATCGCCGTCAATGTCGGCAATCCGCATGTGATTTTCTTCGTGAACGATCCCTACCGCATCGACATGGCCCGCCTCGGCCCGCTGATCGAAAACGATCCGCTGTTCCCCGAGCGCATCAACGTCAATGTCGCCGCCGTCACCGCCCGCGATGCGATCAGTTTGCGCGTCTGGGAGCGCGGCGCCGGTCTCACCCGCGCCTGCGGCACCGGGGCCTGCGCCACCGCTATCGGCGCGATGAAGCGCGGCCTCGTCGACCGCAAGATCACTGTCACCCTGCCCGGCGGCCCGCTCACCATCGAATGGCGCGGCGACGACGAGATCGTCATGACCGGCCCGGCCACAGAATCGTTCCGCGGCTCCTTCGCGGCGGCGGACTACGGGATTTCAGATTGACCGTCGAAGTCCATTCGCTCGGCTGCCGCCTCAATATTTCCGAAAGCGAGATGCTGCGCGGCCTGCTGCGCGGCGCCGAAGACCTGGTGGTGGTCAACTCCTGCGCGGTCACGGCCGAAGCGGTGCGACAGACCCGGCAGGCCATCCGCCGCGCCCGCAAGGAGCGCCCCGACGCGCGCCTGATCGTCACCGGCTGCGCCGCCGAAGTCGAACGCGCGATGCTCGCGGCGATGCCCGAAGTCGACGGTCTGGTGCCGAACACCGCCAAGCTCGACCCGCGCGCTTGGAACGTGCCTACAGCGCCCGCCCCCGTCGAACGCCGCGCCTATACGCGCGGTTTCGTGCAAGTGCAGAACGGCTGCGACCATGCCTGCACGTTCTGCGTGATCCCGCAGGGACGCGGCCCCAGCCGCTCGCGCAGCATTGCCGAAGTGCTCCACGACGTGGCGGTCCATCTGGACGCGGGCGTGAACGAAGTCGTCCTGACCGGCGTGGACCTCACCTCCTGGGGCGGCGATCTTGACGGCGCGCCCCGCCTCGGTGCGCTCTGCGAGGCGATCCTCGCGAAGTTCCCGGCCCTGCCGCGCCTGCGCCTCTCCTCCATCGACGGCGCCGAAGTGGGCGAGGCCCTGTTCGAGCTGCTGGCGGGCGAGGCGCGGGTGATGCCGCATGTCCACCTCTCGCTCCAGCACGGGCACGACCTGATCCTCAAGCGCATGAAGCGCCGCCACAGCCGCGCCGATGCCGTGAAGCTCGTCACCGACTTGCGCATGCGCCGCCCCGAGATCGCCATCGGCGCCGACCTCATCGCCGGTTTCCCGACCGAGGACGACGAGGCCCATGCCGCCAATCTCTCCATCCTCGGGGAATTGCAGGTCGTCCACGGCCATGTCTTCCCCTATTCGCAGCGCCCCGGCACCCCGGCGGCGCGCATGCCGCAAGTCGAGGCCGCCACGATCAAGGCCCGCGCCGCCGAGCTGCGCGCGCGGATCGCTGAAATCCGGGCGGACTGGCTCACCGGGCTTATCGGACAGCCGCTATCGGTGCTTGCCGAAAGAGGCGCGAAAGGCCATGCGGAAAACTTCGCTGCCGTGCGCCTGCCCCCCGATGCGCAGCCCGGCACGCTGATCCGCGTTACGCCCGCAAGGGTAGTCGAAGGAATACTGGAATCATGAGTACCGAAGGCCAGCAGGCTGAGCGCGACTGGTCCGACCGCCTGTTCGGCGGCTTTCGCAAGACCTCCGAACGCCTGAGCGAGAATCTCTCCGGCATCGTCGGCAAGACCAGGCTGGAAGAGGCGCAGCTCGACGATATCGAGGATGCGCTGATCATGTCGGACCTCGGCCCCCGCGCCGCCGCCCGCATCCGCGCCCGCCTCGCCGACGAACGTTTCGAGCGTGACGCCGATGAGCGCGCGATCATGGAAGTGGTCGCCCGCGAAATCGCCGAAATCCTGCGTCCGGTGGCCAAGCCGCTCGACGTCGTGGCCTTCCCGCGCCCGCAAGTGATCCTGGTGATCGGCGTCAACGGCTCGGGCAAGACGACGACGATCGCCAAGCTCGCGCACTTGTTCCAGGAGCAGGACTATTCGGTCATGCTGGCGGCGGGCGACACTTTCCGCGCCGCCGCGATCGGCCAGCTCGGCGTCTGGGCCGACCGTCTCGGCATTCCGCTCGTCAAGGGACCCGAAGGCGGCGATCCGGCCTCGATCGTGTTCGACGCGGTCAAGGCGGCGACCGATCAGGGCATCGACGCCCTGATCGTCGACACCGCCGGTCGCCTCCAGAACAAGCGCGAGCTGATGGACGAACTGTCCAAGATTCGCCGCGTGCTGGGCCGCCTCAATCCCGAGGCGCCGCATGACGTGGTGCTCGTGCTCGATGCCACCAACGGCCAGAACGCGCTCTCGCAGATCGAAATCTTCAAGGAAGTGGCGGGCGTTTCCGGCCTTATCATGACCAAGCTGGACGGCACCGCACGCGGCGGCGTGCTGGTCGCGGCAGCCGAGCAATATGGCCTCCCCATCCACGCCATCGGCGTCGGCGAGAAGATCGACGACTTGCGCCCGTTCAACCCGGACCTGCTGGCCCGCGTGATCGCGGGGATCGCCTGATGAACGCCGAAACCGCACCCGCGCAGAAGCCCAAATCGAGCTGGGTCAACCTCGTCGTCGATTTCGGCCCGCTGCTGGTCTTTTTCCTCGCCTATCGCCATTTCTCCCCCTCCGGCGAAGGCGATACGATCGGCACCGTTTCCGCCGTCATCAAGGGCACGATCGCCTTCATGATCGCGACCGTGATCGCGCTCGGCGTGTCGAAATGGCGGCTTGGCCATATCTCGCCGATGCTCTGGCTGACGACCGTGTTGATCGTCGGCTTCGGCGCGCTGACCGTGGTGTTCCACGATGCTTTCTGGATCCAGATCAAGCCCACCGCCGTCTACCTGATGTTCGCGGGCGTGCTGTTCTTCGGCCTGATGCGCGGCAAGCCCATGCTGAAATACCTGCTCCAGTCGGCCTTCGAGGGGCTGAACGAGGAAGGCTGGATGAAGCTGTCGCGCAACTGGGCCTGGTTCTTCGTCCTGCTCGCCGTGCTCAACACCGCGCTGGTCTTCACCGTCAGCTTCGACACCTGGCTTCAGGCCAAGCTCTGGGGCTTCACCGTGCTCTCGTTCGTCTTCACTTTCTCGCAGCTGCCGATGGTGCTGAAGCACGGCATGGGTGAGGCCGCGAAGGAAGAAGTGATCGAGAACCCGCCGCACGACTGAGACAAATGAGGGGGCCGGATCATTCGGCCCCCTTCGCTTTCAAGCTTCCGGACTTAGCTCCGCATTCACCGAAATCCGACGCGGCATGGCGACCGCCAGCGACAGGGCAAGCGCCCCGCCCCGCACGATCCGCCCCTTGCGCAGATAATCGCGCATCACCGCATCGAAACTCTGCGGCGACGAGGCCTCCATCAGCTCCCGATAGCGCCGGACTTCGGCCTGGAACGCGCTCCAGCCCCTGCCCTGCATCCCGACGCCCCCTGACCGCGCAAGCCGCTTGACGATCTTCACGAACTCCCGCGCCCAGAACTCGGCCACGGCGCTGTCCACCCACGACCGTGCTTCCGGCAATCGCTGCGCCAGCGCCCGGCTGAAGCCTTGGAGAGCCACCGCGAGTTCGTCGTTGCCGCAGCGGTCGAACCGGCCCCGGCAATTGAGCTGGGCCATGATGCTGGTCTTGCGGGTGCGATAGTAGATCCATGGCTCGGCCATGTAGACGAAACTCTGCGCGCCCAGCAGGAGCCAGGGCACCGTCGCGACATCCTCGAAACGGGCGCCTTCGGGAAAGCGGATCGCATCGCCGAACAGGTCCCGCCGCCACACCTTCGACCAGGCATGAAGCCGCCGCCGGGCGAAGGTCCCCGCGATCAGCGTCTCGGTGCACTGCATCGGCACGCCGCTCTCCACGCCGCTCCTGCCGCAGAACGTAGCGAAGGGCCTGCCCTTCTCCCGCACGTAGTCGCACAGGACGACATCGGGTCCATGCGCCAGGACGACATCGCGCAACCCCGCGATGGCACCCGGCAGCAGCATGTCGTCGGAATCGACGAACCACAGGTAGTCGCCCCGAGCCGCTTCCAGCAGGGTATTGCGCGTCACACCGATACCGCGATTGCTCTCGTGCAGCACAAGGCGGCTGTCGATGTCGCTGCCGTCCAGGACATGGCGGCAGAGGTCCGCCGAACCGTCCGTCGAGCAATCGTCGACGATGACGAGTTCGACCCCGCCCTGCCCGGTCACCTGCGCGATGATCGAAGCCAGGCACGCTTCCACGAAAGGCCGGACATTGTAGACCGGCACCAGAATACTGAGCCACGGCCGCTCCGGCGCTTCGCCGGACACACGCGCGCCCACGCAACCGGCATGGCCGTCACCGGCCACGCCCGCATTCATCCCCGCCATCGAAATTGCCCCCGCAAAAGCCGGACGCGATCACTTGCGAATCGCACCGACTGCGCGCGCCTTAGAGTCATGCTCCGCACTCGGCCAGAGGGATGATCAGATTTCGAGCTGGCTGCCCAGTTCGACCACGCGGTTGGTGGGCAGGCGGAAGAACTCCATGGCACTAGCGGCATTGCGCATCATCCACGCGAAGAGCTTTTCCCGCCAGATCGCCATGCCCGGCTTGGCCGAGGGAACCAGCGTCTGGCGCGAGAGGAAGAAGCTGGTCTTCATCATTTCGAAGGCCCCGCCGCAGAAGTCGGCATGGGCGAGCGCCACAGGGATGTCGGTCTCTTCCATGAAGCCGTAGCGCAAGTTCATGCGGTAGAAGCCCTGCCCGAGATCGGTCACCGAATAGCGCTCGGCAGGCTCGACATAGGGCACGTCCTGGACTTCGACCGTCAGCACCACCACGCGCTCGTGCAGCACCTTGTTGTGCTTGATGTTGTGCAGCAGCGCCGAAGGCACGCCCGCATTGCTGGACGCCATGAAGATCGCCGTGCCGGGCACCCGCGCGGCCGAGCCGTGGGCGCTCTTGGCGAAGACGTTGAGCGGCAGGGCGGCCTCGGTCATGCGCTCGCGCATCAGGCGGCGGCCCTTGTTCCAGGTGGTGAGCAGGGTGAAGGCGATCCCGCCGATCAGCAGCGGGAACCAGCCGCCGTCCGGCACCTTGGTAGCGTTGGCGGCGAAATAGGCGCCGTCGACGACGAAGAAGGTCACGATCACCGGCACCGCCAGCCACAGCTTCCAGCGCCAGAGCACGATCACCAGCACCGCCATCAGGCAAGTGTCGATCAGCATCGCCCCGGTCACCGCGATGCCATAGGCCGAGGCGAGGTTCGATGAGTTCTGGAACACCAGCACCAGCACGATCACGCCGGTCATCAGCGCCCAGTTCACGAAAGGAATGTAGATCTGGCCGACCTCGTGCTCGCTTGTATGCCGGGTCGAAAGGCGCGGGATGAAGCCCAGCTGCATCGCCTGATGGGTGATCGAAAACGCGCCCGAGATCACCGCCTGGCTGGCGATGAATGTCGCGCACGTCGCCAGGATCACCAGCGGCAGACGCAGATTTTCCGGCGCGAGGTTGAAGAACGGGTTCTTCATCGCATCGAGCGCCGCCGAATCGTCGAGGCCGAGGATCATCGCCGCCTGGCCGAAATAGTTGATCAGCAGGCAGGGCATGACGAAAGCGAACCACGAGAGGCGGAGCGGACCGCGACCGAAATGGCCCATGTCGGAATAGAGCGCCTCGGCGCCGGTCACCGCCAGCACGACCGAACCGAGCGCGAGGAACCCCAGAATCTTGTCGGTCAGGAAGAACTGGATCGCGTACCACGGGTTCAGCGCCACCAGCACCGAAGGCATCTGCACCAGATGGTAGATGCCGAGGATCGCGAGGACCGAGAAATAGACGACCATGACCGGCGCGAATAGCGCGCCGACTTTGGCGGTGCCGCTCTTCTGGATCACGAAGAGCGCGATCAGCAGCACCAGCGCGATCGGCAGGACCAGCGGCGCGAGGCGCGATTCGACGACGGTGAGACCCTCGACCGCCGAGAGCACCGAGACCGCCGGGGTAATCATCGAATCGCCGTAGAACAGCGACGTCGCGAAGACGCCGAGCAGGACCACCAGCGGGCCGAACCGGCTCTTGCGGATAACACCCGAGATCAGCGCGACGAGGGCGAGGCTGCCGCCCTGCCCCTTGTTGTCCGCGCGCATCAGCACGCCGACATATTGCACCGAAACCACCAGCGTCATCGACCAGAAGATCAGGCTGACGACACCGAGAACGTGCAGTTCGTCGATCGCCAGCGGATGCGGGCCGACGAAAGTTTCGCGAAAAGCGTAAAGCGGGCTGGTGCCGATATCGCCGAAGACGACACCCACCGCGCCCAATGCCAGCTTGGTGATGTTTCCGGAGCCGTGTCCGGAACCATTCCCTTGTGCGGCAAGGGCTTGTTGCCCCTCTGCCGGATCGATCACCGTCGGGACGACAGCCGTGTCCGAACCTGTATCACTCATTCCAGCGCCCCGTAATGGCTTTGCCGCGTCGACATTCGCCCCCGCAACAAGCGCCCGCCGTTAGCAGCATGAAAGGAGCCTAGCAACGACCGTTAGCCGAAGGTTCATCGGCTTGGCGGCATGGCTTGGGATTCGGGCGGAGGTTCAGCTTGAGATTTCTGGCCGGACTGGCTGGTGATGAAGGCATCCAGCCGCTGGAGCTGCTGCGCTACCGGCAGCCGCCATTCCGCATCCTCCGGCGCTTTTTTGACCAGATCGACCCAGAGCGCCCGCGCCTGTTCCAGTTGCCCGGACTGCGCCATGGCGAGGCCGAGGAAATAGGGCGGCCCCGGCGCCTTGGGATCGGCCTTGGCCGCCTGACGGTAGGCATAGAGCGCCGGCGGCGTCAGCACGCCCTCGGCATGGGCGACCAGCACATTGCCGAGCGCCACCCAGGCTTCGGAATCCTTCGGATTGTCCTCGATCGCGCCGCGCAGAAGCTGCGCGGCATCGCTGTAGTGCCCGTTGCGCGCGAGGCCGTCGGAGATCACGACCCAGCGGTTGCCGGTCGGAATGCCGTCGCCGCTAAGCTTGGCGCGCGCTTCCACGAAGAACTGCCCGGCAGCGGGGTTCTGCGCCTCGGACTGCGCTTTCGGCGCGCCTGCTTCGCCCGGTCTGCCCTGCGCGGCATAGCCGGCGACGCCGAGCATCAGCGCGGCAGCCACGGCCTCACGGCCGCCCTTGGGCGCCTTGAACAGGAAAGCGATGGCCGCGAAGGCGAGGATCGCCAGCAGCGCCACGAAGGCCCAGGTCATCGCGGATCTCCCCGGCGGAAGCGTTTGCGCAAGAGCAGCATCGCCAGCCCCACCAGAACCAGCGGCACCGCGAAGAGTGGCCATGTCAGCGTGGTAAGCTGCGGCGCATAGCTGACGTAGTCGCCATAGCGCTCGATAAGCCAGCCGCGAATCGCCTCGGGTTCCTCCCCCGCCGCGATCCTCTCGCGCACGAGCGAGCGCATCGACCCGGCGATCGGCGCATCCGAATCGGCGATCGACTGGCCCTGGCACTGGAGGCAGCGCAAGCTCTCCATCAGCGCCTGCGCCTTTTCCTCCTTCGCCGGATCGTCGAGCTGGCGATAGGCGTAAGGCGCAGTCGACTGCTCTTCCTGCGCCGCCAGAGGCGCGGCAAGGCAGAACCCCAAGGCGAGCAGGAGCGCGGCGAGAGACCGGTGCACGGACCGGATCACCGTCCCGCCTCCTTCAGCTTCTCAAGAATCATCGGCACATGCTCAGGGCGAATCTCGCCGATGTGCTGGTAGCGAATCACGCCCTTGCCATCGATCACGTAAGTCTCGGGAACCCCCGAAGACCCGAGCGCGAGCTGCACTTTGCCGTCGTCGTCGGCACCGATCCGCTGGTAGGGATCGCCGTTTTCCTTGAGGAAGCCCCGCAGGTCCTCGGCGCTGTCGCGCACCGAAATGCCCACGATGGGCACGCCCGCCCGCGCCAATGCGCCAAGCTGCGGCGCCTCGACCCGGCAGGGAATGCACCACGAGGCGAAGATATTGACGAGGTGTGGCCGTCCGTTGGCGATGTTCGCGCCGGCCAGCCCCGGACGGTCCGGCAGCGCGGCGGGCAAAGTGAAAGCGGGCATGGGCTTGCCGACCAGCGCGCTCGCCACCGTCCTGTCGGCGGGGCGATAGAGACCGATCATGACCAGCGCCACGAAGCCGACGAACAGGACGAGCGGCAGCCAGATCGCCCAACGGGGTGCCTTCGGACGCCCGGCATCGGAAGGGAGCGGATCGCTCACGGCCGTTCTCCCTCTTGCCCGCTATCCAACTGTGCCATGCGCACACGGCGATACGCGATCTTGTCGCGCGCGAAGATGCGACGAAGGTCGCTGGCGACCCGGCCCACGAGCGCCAGCACGCCGCCCAGCGCGATCAGCAGACCGCCCAGCCAGATCAGCGTCACGAAAGGCTTCCACCAGAGCCGGAGCTGCCAGCGGCTGGCCCCGTTCTTCGCATCCGCCTCACCGCCCAGCACGGCATAGAGCTGGCCGTTCCAGCGGGTCAGCAGCGCCGATTCGCTGGTCTGCTGCGGCGGTGCCCAGAAGCTGCGCGACTGGGGATCGATCTGCACGACCTTGCCGTGATCGCCGTAACGCACCAGCAGCCGCGCTTCGAGCGCGGTCCAGTTCGGCCCGGCCATCGGCTCGACCGCGTCCAGCTTGACCTGCCAGGGACCGACCGCAGTGACTTCGCCGAGCTTCACCGCGACGAGCTTCTCCACCGAGAAGGCACTTTCGCAGCTCATCCCGAAAAGCGAGACGGCGATGCCGAAATGCGCGATCACCATACCCCAGATCGGCAACGGCGTGCGGCGCAAGTTGCGGTCCTTCAGCGGCAACACGCTCGCCCAGCCCAGACCCAGCGCCAGCGCGAAGCCGAGCGTCGGCAACACGCCCACGCCGCCGATCGCGACCATGGCGATCATGCCCGCCGCCACCAGCATCGCGGGAATCACCAGCGTCTTGCCGATGCGCCCGAAGGAATCGCGCCGCCAGCGCAGCATCGGTCCCACTGCCAGCACTACCAGCATCGGCACTGCGAAGAGCGCGCCCATCGGGTTGAAGTAAGGCGGGCCGACCGAGACTTTCGCGCCCATCGCCTCGGCCACCAGCGGATAGAGCGTACCGAACAAGACGATGCCGAGGATCGCCGAGAGCATGACGTTGTTGAACACCAGCGCGCCCTCGCGGCTGACCGGGGCGAAGCGCTCGCCCTCGGTCACGGTGCCTGCACGCAGAGCGAAGAGCGTCAGCGCGCCGCCGATGTTGATCGCCAGCAACGCGAGGATGAACGATCCGCGCTCGGGGTCCACCGCGAAGGCATGGACGCTGGTGAGAATACCCGAGCGCACCAGGAACGTGCCGATCATCGACATCGAGAAAGCGACGACGCCCAGCATGACCGTCCAGGCGCGCAGGGCATCGCGCGCGGCCAGCACGCTGACCGAATGCAGCAATGCCGTCGCCGCCAGCCAGGGCATCAGCGAGGCGTTCTCGACCGGGTCCCAGAACCACCAGCCGCCCCAGCCCAGCTCGTAATAGGCCCAATAGGACCCGGCCGTGATGCCCACTGTCAGGAATATCCAAGCGCCCAGCACCCAGGGCCGCATCGCCCGCGCAAAGGCCGGGCCGACCTGCCGCGTCACGAGCGCGCCGATCGCGAAGCTGAACGCCACCGAAAGCCCGACATAGCCGAGGTAGAGCGTCGGCGGATGGAACGCGAGGCCAAGGTCCTGAAGCAGCGGGTTGAGGCCGTTGCCTTCCTCGGGAACCGGGAAGAGCCGCTCGAAGGGATTCGAGGCGATCAGCAGGAAGGCATAGAAACCGAGGCTGACGAAGGCCTGTCCGGCCAGAGTCGCCAGCAGCATCGGTTCCGGCAGGCGCTTCTCGATCAGCGCCACGAAGCCGCCCGCCACGCCCATCACCGTGACCCAGAGCAGCATCGAGCCCTCGTGGTTGCCCCAGGTCCCGGCGATCTTGAAGATCAGCGGTTTCAGCGAATGCGAATTCATCGCCACCAGCTTCACCGAGAGGTCGGTGGTGGCGAAGACGGCGACCAGACAGGCAAAGGCGATTAGCGCCAGCGCCCCCTGCACCGCCGCGACCGGGCGAACGATTCCCGCCAGCGTGGCCCCTCGCGGCGTCAGCGCAAGAGCTCCGGCCACGAGTTGCAGCCCCGCCAAGGCGGCGGCGAGCCAGAGGGCGGCAAGACCGAGTTCGGCAATCATCGCGGCAGCCTCACTTGGTTTCGCGCATGACCTGCTCGGCCTGCTCCCTGCTCATGTCCTTCATTTCGCGCGGCACGTAGTTCTCGTCATGCTTGGCCAAGAGATTGTCGGCCACGAACGTACCGTCCGCGCCCATGTGCCCCTCGGCCACGACGCCGGAGCCTTCGACGAAGAGCGAGGGCACGATGCCCCTGAAACGCACCGGGACGCTCGCCTTGCCGTCCTCGACCGCGAAGGCGATCGTGACGCCGTCGGCTTCGGTCCTGAGCGAACCTTTGGCGACCATGCCGCCGAGCCGCACGCCGCGGCCCGGCTCGGGGGGCTTGGCGACGATCTCCGCCGGAACGTAGAAATAGCTGGCCTGGTTGCGCAGCGCCCAGGCCGCGAGCAGCGCGGCGCCGATCAGCACCACGAGCGCGACGACCAGCAGCACCAGTCGCTGGTGCTTGGCCTTGATTGTACCCTTCACGGCCTGATTCATGCTCAGCGCTTCCTCGCGCTGTCGCGGCGCTTCTCGGCCCGCTTCATCGAAAGCAGCGACCAGCCGACCATCGCCAGCGTGGCACCGAGACCGACGACATAGGCGGCGACCACAAAGGTCCAGGGGTTCATCGCCTCGCGCATCGGATCCTCATTCGCCCTGTCTTGTCTGCTATTTTTGTCACGTTTCTTGTCGTCTCTACCAGGCGTCGCTCAGCGCCTTGCGCCGTAGTCGCGCTTCGGCCTGCTGGTTCGCGAGAATCGCCCGCATCCGCGCCAGCACGCAGCCCGCAAAGAGCAGCGTGAACCCCAGCATCGCCAGCATGAGCGGCCAGAGGAACGCCCCCGCCATCGCCGACTTGCCCACCGTGATGCTCGGCGCCTGGTGCTGGCTGTTCCACCAGATCACCGAGTAGTGAATGATCGGAATGTTCACCGCGCCGACCAGTCCGAAAATCGCCGGAGCCCGGTTCTGGCCCCCTTCCGAGACCTCGCTCGCCTGCGAGAGCGCGATCCAGCCGAAATAGAGGAACAGCAGCACCAGCATGCTAGTCAGTCGGCCGTCCCAGACCCACCACGTGCCCCAGGCCGGTCGCCCCCAGAGCGATCCGGTGACGAGGCAGACGGCGGTAAACACTGCCCCCGGCACCGCGCAGGCCCGCGCGGCGATACCCGCCAGCGGATGTCGCCAGACGAGTTCGGTGAAACTGGCCGCCGCAATCCCCATCCAGCCCGCCATGCCGAGCCAGGCTGCCGGTACATGAAGGTAGACGATCCGCACCGTCTCACCCTGAAGGCGTTCGGCCGGGCCGAAGAACAGCCCCCAGCCGAGCGCGCCGCAGGCAAGGACGAATCCCCCGCCCATGCAGAGCGGCATCAGCCAGCGGGCGATGCGCAGGAAACGAGCGGGATTGGCAAGGCCGTGCATGTCAGGAGGGGGTTCTATCGTCCGCAGAAGAAGGAGCAAGTGGACTATGCCAACGCACAGGTCTTTTCACCCGGCAAATACTCGATATCGCGATAGAAAGGAGATAAAATGGGGCGATTGATGGGGTTCGAACCCACGACCTCCGGTACCACAAACCGGCGCTCTAACCAACTGAGCTACAATCGCCACACGGGAAACACGAGCCATGCGTCATGTCTTCCGAAGTCCGCTCCGTTTCGCTGTGCAGCGCTCGGTGCGGAGGGCGCCCTTTGCACAAGGTTTGCCGTCTTGCAAAGCAAAAAATTGGATTTGGCGAAAACTCCTGCAATTTTCCCGCCCGGCGCACCCCGCTAAAGGTACGTCATGACGGCTCCAGGCGAATCATCCCCCCAGATCCTGCTTTCGCACCCCGGCGTGCAGCGCTTCCCTTCCTCGCGGCTGGACCTCTTCGTCCTGCGCGATTTCCTCGATGCTTCGGAATGCACCGAACTGGTGGCGATGATCGAGGCGCAGCACCGCCCCTCGACGATCGCCAACTACAATGGCGACGATGCCTTCCGCACCAGTTCGACCTGCGACCTTTCCCGCAGCGAGCCCGCCGTAGCGGCGCTGGCGGACAAACTGGCCGCACTTTCGCGAATCGACCTCGCCCATGCCGAACCACTTCAGGGGCAGCGCTATGAGGTCGGGCAGGAGTTCAAGGCGCACACCGACTACTTCGAGCCGAACAACGCCGATTACGACAGGTACTGCTCGGTGGCCGGGCAGCGGACCTGGACTTTCATGGTCTATCTCAACGATGTCGAGGCTGGCGGCGCGACTCGCTTCAAGGTGATCGACAAGCTGATCCAGCCCGAGCGCGGCAAGCTGATCGCCTGGAACAACCGGAAGCCCGACGGTGCGCTCAACGGCGCGACGCTCCATCACGCCATGAAAGTGCGCAAAGGCTTCAAGTACGTCATTACCCAGTGGTATCGCGAGCGACCCTGGGGATGACAAGGGGCGACAAACAGCCGCCCCTCCTTCACCTCACTGCGGTGCGCTGACGACCGCGCAGGCGATGCGACCACCGGCATTGCCCGCAGGCTGGCTGGTATAGTCGTCCGCGTCGGCGTGGATAACGAAGGCCGAGCCGTCCGCGTCGACAAGCGACTTCCCGCCGGTTCCCAGCGACACGCCGGTGTTCAGTACCTGCACCTTGAGCGTGCCGTCGGCACCGACATGCTGATTCGGCATGTCGCCGCCGTGCGGCGCGCCCGAGGCCATCAGGCCGTGCATGTGGCCGCCACCGGCGAAATGAGCGCCGGCAGTGGTGAACTTCTGTGCCGGCTCGCAAATGCCCTTCTCGTGAAAATGGAACCCGTGGTCGCCGGGGGGCAGGCCCTTCAGGTCGGTGGTGACGAGCACACCCGATGGCGTCTCCTGAAGCGTGACGGTGCCCAGCGATTTGCCGTCGAGACCGATGACATCGGCGCGAACCGACGCAGGGACCGCCTTTTCCTCGGCTGACGCCTGCGCTGCGAGACCACCAGTCGCCAGAGCGGCGGCGCCACATGCGGCAAGGATGCGGAAGGTACGGGTCATTACGCTTCTCCAACTGCGCGCCAGCATTCCCGACTGCGACCGGATGGAGGCCCGGGACAGCGGCGCGGTGACAATCCGTTAATCCTATTGACGGAGAATGGCTCCGAATTTTCAACGGGACGCCAGGGACATCGCACAGTGACAGCACCGATCGCAAGGCTCATGCCCAGTCCGGCGCGGAGCAGCGAGGAGCGGCGCCGCGAACACCGTCATACCATCCGCTACACCGCGAACCTGGAATCAGCGCGCGGCGGTGTCATGAAAGTCGAACTGGCCGACGTATCCACCCACGGATGCTGCATACGCGCTCCGGGTAACGACGATCACGCCGATTGGCTTCGCCAGGGCGCGTTCGTTTCCATTCGCCTTGAAGACGGTGCCTCCCCCGAAACGGCAAAGCCCGAAGCCGCAAAACTTGAAGCCATCGTCCGCTGGGTGCGCGGGCATAACGCCGGGATGGAATTCCTGCGCCCGGTTCCGCCCGAGCGGCTGGACTGGCGCGAATTGATGGATTTCGGCCTCGAAGCCTGAACCGCTTTCACGCAACAAAAAAGGCGGCCCGCAAGGACCGCCTTCTTCGTGTTCGTGTACGGATTTCGCTCAGTTCTTCTTGAGCGAGAGACCGCCGAAACGCTTGTTGAACTGGGCAACACGGCCGCCGTCCTGCAGCTGGGCCTTGCCGCCGGTCCAGGCCGGGTGCGACGTCGGATCGATGTCGAGAACCAGCGTGTCGCCTTCCTTACCCCAGGTCGAGCGGGTCTGGAACGTCGAACCGTCGGTCATCTGAACGGTGATCATGTGGTAGTCGGGATGCGTATCGGCCTTCATGTCGTATCTCTCTTCGCATATGGCCGGTTCCGACCGGCCTGCTTGGGAAAGCGGCGCCCTTACACGGGAGCCCCCGAAAATGCAAGGGTCAAGGGGATGGCCGCAGCCTTCCCCCGCCCTGTCAGGTGCCGTGCTCAGGCATCCGCGATCATGGCGGTGAAGTTGACTTCGCAAGTCACCTTGTCGCCGATCGCGGCCTTGCCCCAGAACTTGCAGACGCGTGAACGCTTCTGAACGAAGCCGGCACGCAGGTCCAGCAGGTTGCCAGGGGTCACCGGATTGCGGAACTTCGCTTCCTCGATCGCCATGAAATAGACGAGCTTGCCGGTTCCGGCCAGCCCGAGCGATTCGATGGCCAGGATGCCCGCCGCCTGCGCCAGCGCCTCGATCTGGAGGACGCCGGGCATGATCGGACGGCCAGGAAAGTGCCCCTGGAAGAAGTCCTCGTTGAAGCTCACGGCCTTGACCGCGTGGATCTCGTTCTCGTCGAACGAGACCACACGGTCGACCAGCAGCATCGGGTAGCGATGCGGCAGGGCCGCCAGGATCTTCGCGGTGTCATAGACGAACTCGGTCGAATCGCTCATCGCTTTAACCCGCCGCTGCCCTTAACGGCCCGAGGCCGCCGGAGCCGGCTGCTGCTGCGGAGCCGGTGCCGTGGTGTTGATCGAGGTCAGTGCGCCGTTGAGCGCGGTCAGTACGTCGGTGGTGACGTCCAGCGCCGGATCGTAGGCGAGCGTCTGGCCCACTTCGACGAGCGCGTTGGCACCGCGCTTCTGCATGGCGGGCTTGTAGAGGTTCTGGAGCTGCGCCTGGATCTGCTGGCCAACATAGGCCTGGTTACGCTGGATCTGCTGCTGCTGGCCCTGCAGTTCCTGGCCGGCCTGCTGTTCCTTCTGCTGGTAGGCCTGGATGCGGGTCTGCAGCGCGGCGTCGGGCTGCTTGCCGTTCAGCGCCTTGACGGCGGTTTCGAGGCCCTGGGCTTCCGGCTGAAGCGAAGTCTGAAGCTGGTTGCGGCGGGCCTCGAAGGCCTGGATCTGCTGCTGCAGCGACTGGTTCGCGGTCTTGCAGGCGTTGCACTCGCGCGCGACGCGGTCGAGATCGACGACGGCAACCTTCGACGCGGGCACGGCCTGCGCCAGCGCGGGCTGGGCGAAAGCGACAAACGCCAGACCCGAGGCGAGAGCGGCGGACTTGAGAAGCATGTTCATCAGAATTGAGTTCCCACGTTGAAAGTGAAGGTCTTGGTCCGGTCGCCGTCATACTTGAGCAGCGCCTTGGAGATGTCGATGCGGAACGGCCCGAAAGGCGAGTTCCAGTTCACGCCGAACCCGACGGCGACGCGCGGCTTCCAGGTGTTGCCAAGGAAGCTTTCGGTGAAGTTGGTATACGTGCCGATAGCCACATTGGCGCCGCCGGTAACCGTGTTGGTCGCGCTCGTCGTGGTTGAAGTCGTACCGTCTGCAGCCGTCTGGGTATAGAGCTGGTTGCCGCTGGAATCACGCGATCCCACAAAGCATCCCTGCGAACCCGGTTCATGGCAATTGTCGTTAAGCTGCGGCGATTTGATCGCCCAAACAGCACCTGCGTCGACGAAGATCGAAGGACGCAGACCCATTTCACGGGCACCCGAGCCGAGCGGGATCTCAAGCTCCCCGCGCGCTTTGTAGTAATAGCGCCCGCCCAGCGCGTCGTTCGAATCCTGTCCTTTGACAGTATAGGCCCCGCTGGAATCCGCCGTGTAATACTGACGCAGCACACGGGGGCCGACACCGCGAATGCCGAAGCCGCGAATATCCGGCTCGCCCAGATAGAAGCGGTCGTTCAGGCGGATGTCGTTGCCGCCCCATCCCTTGATGAGCCCGCCCTCGCCCAGAATCGAGAAGATGAAGCCGCCGCCAACCGGCCAATATTTGGCCGCATTGCCGCGAATACGATAATACTTCACGTCGCCGCCCAGGCCAGCAATGTCGACATTGGCCGAAATGGTTTCGCCACGCGTCGGGCGCATGCGGTTGTCGAGATTGTCGTAGATCAGCGATCCACCGAGAATCGAACTGAGGCGCTTGCCGATGGCATCGCAGAGATAACGACCGGCACGGAGCGAATCGCAGGTATAGTTGCCGTTCTGATCGACCGAATAGTACGTACCCTTGTCCAGCGTCACATTGTCATAATTGAGCGTGTAACGACCGATCGCGGTCAGATATTCAGTCAGCGGCACACCCGCACGAACCTGGAACCCGGTAGTCGACTGTTCGTAGGTCGTATTACGGCTGGAGTTCAGATACTGGAAGCTGTTGTAGTCGCGGCGATAGATATCCACGCCCAACGACACGTTCTTGTCGAACAGGTACGGCTCGACGAAGCTGGCTTCCAGCGACTTGGAATACGACGAATAGCTTCCCGACAGACCAATCGTCTGGCCGCGGCCACGGAAGTTCCGCTGGCGGATCGAGGCCTGGAAGATGAAGCGCTCAAGGCTGGAGAAACCGGCCGAAAGCTGGAGTTCGCCGGTCGGCTTTTCCTCGAGGTTGGCTTCGAGGATGATGCGGTCCTCGGCGCTGCCCGGCTTCTGCTCGACCTCGAACTTCTCCTGGAAGTAACCGAGCGACTTGATGCGGTTGGTCGAGCGTTTGACCTGAAGCGAGTTGAAGGCGTCGCCCTCGGCCAGACGGAACTCGCGGCGGACGACCTTGTCCTGCGTCAGCGTGTTGCCGTTGATGTCGATCCGCTCGACATAGACGCGCGGCGCCTCCTGAATCACAAAGGTCAACCCCATGGTGAGGTTTTCCTTGTCGCGATCGTACTGCGGGCGCACGTCGGCGAAGGCATAGCCGAAGGCACCGGCGGTGTCGTTCAGCCCCTCGATCGTGTCCTCGACCTTCTTCGCGTCGTACCAGTCGCCCTTGTGAATCGTCAGGTTCTTCGCGAGCTTCTCGCCGTCGAAGTCGCGCAGCTGGCTCTCGACCTTCACGTCGCCGAACTTGTAGCGCTTGCCCTCCTCCACCACGTAGGTGATGATGAAGTCCTTCTTGTCCGGCGTCAGTTCGGCCACTGCCGAAACGACGCGGAAGTCAGCATAGCCCTGCGTCAGGTAGAATTGGCGCAGCTTCTGCTGGTCGAAAGCCATGCGGTCAGGATCGTAGCTGGTGCCCGAGCTGAACAGGCGCGTGAAACGGGCCTGCTTGGTGACCATTTGCGCGCGCAGTTCGCCGGCCGAGAAATGCTCGTTGCCGAGGATGTTGATCTGACGGACCTTGGACTTGTCGCCCTCGGTGATCTCGAAGACGATGTCGACGCGGTTCTGGTCGAGCATGACCATCTTCGGCTCGACGGTCGCGGCGTAGCGGCCCTGACGCTTGTACAGCTCGATGATGCGGGCAACGTCGGCGCGGATCTTGGAACGGGTGAAGATCTGGCGCGGCGAGACCTTGATCTCCGGCAGGATCTTGTCGTCCTTGATGCGCTTGTTGCCTTCGAGGATGATGCGGTTGACGACCGGGTTCTCCTTGACCGTGATGGTCACGACGCCGTTCTCGTTGCCGACTTGCGCGTCCGAGAACAGTTCGGTGGCGTAAAGGTCCTTCAGCGCGGCGTCGCCTGCAGCCTTGGTGTAGGGCTGGCCGACGCGCAACTGGATGTAGGAGAGCACGGTCTGCGGTTCGAGGCGCTCTGCACCCTTGACCTGGATCGTCTGAATCGTTTCGCCGGCTTCCGGAGCAGGAGCCGCAACCGGTGCAGTAGGGGCGGGTGCGGTGCGGGCGGGGGCCGTCTGCGCCAGCGCGATTTCGGGCGCTCCAGCGAGGATCGTGGTCCCCAGAAGCACTATGGCAAGCTGCGGCGCACGGCGAGCTTCAGTGCTGCGACCCATTTCCAATCCGATCATTCTACGCAAATTCCCGTATTCGCTTTCGCGAGGACTTCGACCGACCCGCCAGGCTACCCGTCATATCGACAGGCAATCGCGCCCATCTGCCCGATGGACGACGTCCAATCAAGCAGCCAATCCCGGCGGAAATGTGATGGTTGATGAATTCTCCAGGCTATCCCCCGAAAATCGGGAGAGATGCCAGATCGTTGACCGTGACGAACAGCATCAGGGCAAGCACGAGTACCACCCCGGTTCGGATCGCCCATTCCTGACTGCGCAGTCCCAGAGGCTTCCGGCGAACCAGTTCGGCCGCATAGAAAGCCAGGTGCCCACCGTCGAGGCCAGGAATTGGCAGTAAGTTGATGAATGCCAAGTTAATCGAAATCATCGCCACGAAGCCCACGAACGGCTCCCAACCGAGCGAGAACTGCTCGCCCGAATACTTGGCGATCTTGATCGGACCGCCCAGTTCGCGAACCGAGCGGTCGCCCGTCGCGATCTGGCGAATTCCGGTGACGATCGTGCCCATCAGGCCGAAGCTGCGCTCGACACCGATGCCCAGCGCTTCGACCGGGCCGACCTTTTCGAGACGGCCGAATCCGGATTCGACGCCGATCCGTCCGACGGTGACGGAGTGGCCCTTCTCATCCGTCTGCACGGCGCTGCCGATAGTGAGCGGCAGGACATGCGCCTCGCCGCCACGCAGGACGGTGACGGTGGTGCGCTGCCCGGCTCTGGGCATGACCAGCGGCGGCACTTCGCGGAAGCTGTTGATCGGGGTTTCACCCACGGCGACGATACGATCACCGATCTTCATGCCGGCCCGATCCGCCGGAGAGCCGTCCATGATCCCGCTGACCACCGGAACCGCGAAATCGAGGCCCAAATCGCCGATCTTCGCCTTGTTGCCGAAATCGTCGCTGACTTCCTCGCCGGCGATCTTCACCGGCAGGACGAGCGCGCGTCCCTGTCGTTCGACCGCGAGATTCACGGTCTTGCCGGGGAAGTAGACGGTATGTTCGGGGATCTCGGTGACGCTGGAGATCTTGTCGCCGTCGATGGCGACGATACGGTCGCCGATCTCAAGTCCCGCCGCCTTGGCCGAGGAGGTCTCGGAGAAACCGACGACCTCCGGCTCCGCGATCAGGCGCCCATGGGCATAGACGAAGCCTGCCAGGATCAGCACGCAGAGCACGAAGTTCGTCAACGGTCCGGCGAAGACGATCAACGCGCGCTGCCACAGCGGCTTCACATGGAACGTCTTCGCACGCTCGGCAGCCGTCAGGCCGTCTTCCCCGGCACTGGGCGCCGAGGCCGGATTCATGTCGCCCGCGAACTGGACATAGCCGCCCAGCGGCAGCATCGAGAGCTTCCAGCGAGTGCCGCGCTTGTCGGTCCAGCCTGCGATCTCCTTGCCGAAGCCGATCGAGAAGGCATCCGCCTTCACGCCGAACAGCCGCCCGACCAGATAGTGGCCCAGCTCGTGGATCAGCACGAGCGGCCCCAGCACCAGCAGGAACGCGAAAATCGTCGTCAAAAGGTTCGGCGATGCGGTCACTATTCAGGGAATCCTCTTCGGACCGCGTTCGTTACGCGGTCCCGGCCAGCATGCTTGCCCTTGCTCGCGCCTCGCCGTCAACCGCAAGTACGTCCGACAGGCTCGCAGGCGCGGGCGGTGAGTAGGCACCCAGCACGTCCTCGACTTGTGCGGCGATGCGCGTGAACGGGATCTGACCGCCGAGGAAGGCGGCCACCGCCACTTCGTTGGCGGCGTTGAGCACGGCGGGAATGCCGCCGCCCGCTTCCGCCGCCTCGCGCGCGAGACGGGTGGCAGGAAAGCGCACTTCGTCGGGCTTGCGGAAGGTCAGTTCACCGATTTCGGCAAGATCCAGCGGCGCGCAAGGCGTGTTCATCCGCTCCGGCCAGGCCAGCGCCGAGGCGATCGGCACGCGCATGTCGGACGGCCCTAGCTGCGCCAATGTGGACCCGTCACGGTACTCGACCATCGAATGGACGACGGATTGCGGGTGGACGATGATGCGCAGCTTGTCGAGGCCGACCGGGAACAGGTAATGCGCCTCGATCAGTTCGAGGCCCTTGTTGAACATCGTCGCCGAATCGACGCTGATCTTCGCGCCCATGTCCCAGTTTGGATGCTTCACAGCCTGCGCAGGCGTCGCCAGGGTCAGCCGGTCGAGCGACCAGTCGCGGAACGGACCGCCGCTGGCAGTAAGCGTGATCCAGCGAACATGGTCGAGGCTGTTGCCCTGGAGGCACTGGAAGATCGCGTTGTGCTCGGAATCGATCGGCAGCAAGGTGGCGCCGTGGCGTTCGACCGCCGCCGTCATCACTTCGCCCGCCGAGACCAGCGCTTCCTTGTTGGCGAGCGCAATCACGCCGCCCTGCTCGATCGCCGCCATCGTCGGCGCGAGGCCTGCACAGCCGACGATCGCCGCGACGGTAACGTCGGCGCCGCGCGCCGCCGCTTCCACGAGCGCGGCAGCGCCGCCGGACGTCTCGATGCCGGTTCCGGCCAGCGCCTCGCGCAGATCGGGAAGCCGCGCCTCGTCGGCGACGACGGCGAGTTCCGCGGAGAATTCCACCGCCAGCCTGGCCAGTTCGGCGACATTGCCGTTGGCGGTCAGCGCGGTGACGCGCCAGTCCGCCGGATTGCGGCGAACGAGGTCCAGCGTCGATGCGCCGATGGAACCGGTGGCTCCGAGAACGGAAATGGTGCGCATGGTCGTCATCGCGGCTGGAAAAGGATCATCAGGCCTAGCACGAAAAGCACCGCCAGCAAGCCGTCAAGACGGTCGAAGAAACCGCCATGGCCGGGAATGAAGTTGCCGGAGTCCTTCACCCCGGCGCGGCGCTTCATCCAGCTTTCGAAGAAATCACCCGCCTGCGCGCAGACGGCGACGAGAATGCCGGTGAGCAAGCAGGTCGTGAACAGCGGCAGCGCGTTCGCGGTCAGATACCAGCAGGGCTGCATGCCGAAGCAGGCAGGCGCATCGGCGGCATTGCCCTGAGGATGGACCGAGAGCAGCCCTTCCTGCCAGAACCGCGCGGCACCGAACAGCACCAGCGTCGCGCCGAGCACGCCGCCGAGCAGGCCGGACCAGGTCTTGGACGGGCTGATCGACGGGGCGATCTTCGGGCCGCCGAGGCTGCGCCCGGTAAAGTAGGCGCCGACATCGACGCCGATCACCGCCAGCAGGATCGTCAGCAGCGGGGCAAGGCTGAAGGCGGGGTTGCGCAGGAACAGCAGCATCGCCGCGCCGATCCCGACATAGAGCATGCCGCCGAAATTGAACGCAGCGCGCTCACCCGGATGCTGCGTGCCGCCGCGCGCCAACCTGACCCATTCCCACAGCACGCCGAGCGCCACGGCGCAGACGAAAGCGGTCCAGACCACCCCGCCCAGCCAGAGCGCACCGCCAGCCGCGACCAGCATGACCGCTGCCGAAACCGTCCGCACCCCGAGGTCGGACTTCTTCTTCGCGGGATCAGCGTCCGCCATAACGTCGCTCGCGGGCGGTGAAGTCGTCGAGCGCCTGGCGCAGATGCTCGGCCGTGAAGTCCGGCCAGAGCACTTCGGTGAACAGCATTTCGGCATAGGCCGCCTGCCAGAGCAGGAAGTTCGACAGGCGCACTTCGCCGGAGGTGCGGATCACCAGATCGAGCGGCGGAAGGTCCGCCGTGTCCAGCTCGGCCGCGATGGTTTCCGGCGTGATCGGTCCCTTGGCCGCCGCCTTGGTGGCGGCGCGGGCGATCTCGTCCTGCGAACCGTAGTTCAGCGCCACGGCCAGCGTCGTGCCGGTATTGGCGGCGGTCTTCGCCACCGCGCCTTCGATCAGTTCGACGACATCGGGCTTGAAGGCCTGGTAATCGCCGATGATCTTGAGCCGCACGCCCGCCGCCGCGAACTCGTCGAGGTCGGAGAGGATGAAGCGCTTCATCAGGCTCATGAGGTCGGAGACCTCTTCCTCCGGCCGCCGCCAGTTCTCGGTGGAGAAGGCGTAGAGCGTCAGCGCTTCCAGCCCCATTTCGCGCGCGCCGCGCACGACGCGGCGCACCGCCTCCACGCCGCGCTGGTGGCCCAGTACGCGCGGCAGGTGGCGCTTCTTCGCCCAGCGGCCGTTGCCATCCATGATGATGGCAACGTGACGCGCGGAAACGGGTTCGCTCTTCGCCATCAAAGGGTCCTCAAGCCGGTGCCGCAAGGCCTCACTTGCCGAGGATTTCCTTTTCCTTGGCGCCGAAGACTTCGTCGAGCTGCTTGATCATGTCGTCGGTCAGCTTCTGGACTTCGGTTTCGCCGCGCTTGCGCTCGTCTTCCGAAATTTCCTTCTTCTTCTCGTCGGCCTTGAGGTTCTCGATACCGTCGCGGCGCACGTTGCGAATGGCGACGCGGGCCTTCTCGGCATAGGAACCGGCGAGCTTGGCAAGCTCCTTGCGGCGTTCCTCGGTCAGGTCCGGGATCGGCAGGCGCAGGGTATTGCCGTCGTTGATCGGGTTGAGACCGAGCCCGGCCGAACGGATCGCCTTTTCGACGGGACCGATGTTCGACTTGTCCCAGACCTGCACCGAAAGCATGCGCGGTTCGGGAGCCGAGATCGTCGCAACCTGGGTGATCGGGGTGTTGGCACCGTAGACGGTGACCATGATCGGCTCCAGCAGCGCGGTATTGGCGCGGCCGGTGCGCAGGCCCGAGAGGTCGTGCTTGAGCGCTTCGATCGCGCCGGTCATGCGGCGTTCGAGGTCCGCCTTGTCGTACTTGGCCATGAATCAGGCTCCTTTCTGGACGATCGTCTTGGTGCCGCCGCCCGCGAGAACGGTGGCAAGATTGCCCTTCTCGCGGATCGAGAACACGACGATCGGGATTGCGTTGTCGCGGCAGAGCGCCACGGCGGAAGCGTCCATCACCTTCAGGTTGTCGGCAAGGACGGTGTCGTAATCGACCGAATCGTAACGCTGGGCGTCCGGGTTGGTCTTGGGGTCGCTGTCGTAGACGCCGTCGACGCTGGTGCCCTTGAGCAGGGCATCGCAGCGCATTTCGGCGGCGCGCAAGGCGGCGCCCGAATCGGTGGTGAAGTAAGGCGCGCCGACACCGGCGGCGAAGATCACCACGCGGCCCTTTTCAAGGTGACGCTCGGCGCGGCGGCGGATCACCGGCTCGCAGACCTGGTCCATCTGCACGGCGGATTGCACGCGGGTCTCGACGCCGAGCTGCTCCAGCGCGTTCTGCATCGCCAGCGCATTCATGACGGTGGCCAGCATGCCCATGTAGTCGGCCTGCGCCCGGTCCATGCCACGCGCGGCACCGGCCATGCCGCGGAAGATATTGCCGCCGCCGATGACGAGGCAGATCTCCAGGCCGGTTTCCTTGGCCGCCTTCACTTCCTTGGCAAGTTCGGCGACGAAATCCGGGTCGATCCCGAACTGCTGGCTTCCCATCAAGACTTCGCCCGACAGCTTGAGAAGGACGCGCTTGTAGGGGGAAGAACTCATGGCCGCACAATCTCCTCTGGGCATTTCGCCCGGCTTTAGGAGCGCGCGGGCGGCTTGCCAAGGGGCGAGCTTGTGGATGAGCGCGACCGAGCCGGTGCTGCCTTGCCGCGACGCCTCCGCCTCCCCCTTCGGAGACAGCCGCTCAATCAACTCGGCCCGACGCAAGTTCAGCCTATCGCCTCAGCCAGTTCCCGCTCCCGAACGTCGTAGGCAAGCTGCGAGAGCGTGACGTCGGCCATCCGCCGCTCCGCCCAGTCGATCATCGCCTGGAGCGCCTCGATCAGTTCGCTGCCAAGCGGCGTGATCGCATAGCTGACCGTCACCGGCACGGTCGGCACGACATGGCGCGCGACCAGCCCGTCGCGCTCCAGCGAGCGCAAGGTCTGGCTCAGCATCTTCTGCGAGATTCCGTCGATCCGCCGTTTCAGCGCATTGAAGCGCATCTCGTCCATACCGAGCGTCGTGAGGATCAACACGCTCCATTTGTCGGCGATGCGGTCGAGCAGCTGCCGGGTCGGGCAGTTTGCGGCATAGACGTCCGGCTGCCTGCCGCCGGTTTCCTCCGGGTAACCCGGTGCGATGAAAGTGCCTTCTTGCATAGGCGCACTCCATGACACACTTGGTCACCATTGGAAACCAGAGGAGTATCCGGAATGAAGATTGCAGTCCTCGGCGCCAGCGGCCGCGCCGGATCGGAAACCGTCAGGGAAGCCGCCGCGCGCGGCCATGACGTTCTTGCCATCGCCCGCAATCCCGAGAAGATCGCGGCCGCGGAGGGCGTGATCGCCAAGGCCGGAGATGCCTCCGATCCCGAGGCCCTCGCCGCGCTCATTGCAGGCAGCGATGCCGTGATCAGCGCCCTGCATTTCGACATTTCCGCCGAGACCCTGCTCTCCGCGATCCGCAAAGCCGGGGTCCCACGCCTGCTCGTCACCGGCGGGGCCGCCAGCCTTGAAGTCGCGCCGGGCCAGCGCCTGATCGATTCGCCCGACTTCCCCGAAGAATGGAAGCCCTTCGCGATGGGCGGCATCACCTTCCTCGACGCGCTCAGGCAGATCGACGACGTGGACTGGACGTTCTTCTCACCCGCAGCGCTGATCTTCGAAGGTCCGCGTACCGGCACCTATCGCTCCGGCACCGACCGGCTCGTCACCGACGACGCTGGCGAGAGCAAGATCAGCTTCGCCGACTACGCCATCGCCATGGTCGACGAACTCGAAGCCCACAAGCACAGCCGCGCGCGCTTCACCGCCGCCTACTGACGCCGCGAACAGGCATGGAAAAAGGGCCGGGAAGCCATAGCTCCCCGGCCCTTTTCTTGTTCGGTATCCGTGAAGGATCAGCCCCGAAAAATCAGCCAGCGACGGCAGCAGCCACTTCGGCTGCGAAGTCGGTGACTTCCTTCTCGATGCCTTCGCCGAGCTGGAAGCGGACGTAGTCCTTCAGCACGATCTTGGCACCGGCGTCCTTGCCGGCCTGGTCGACGACCTGCTGGATCGGGGTCTTGTTGTCCATGACGAAGACCTGCGAAAGCAGAGCGTTTTCCTTGGCGTACTTGGCGATCGCGCCGTCGACCATCTTGGCCTGCACGGCTTCGGGCTTGCCCGATTCGGCAGCCTTTTCCTCGGCGATCTTGCGCTCGCGAGCGATCAGCTCGGCGTCAAGGTCGTCGGCATTGAGGGCCAGCGGGAAGGCAGCGGCGATGTGCATCGCGATCTGCTTGCCGAGCGCTTCGAGAACGTCAGCCGAAGCTTCCGATTCGAGAGCGACGAGCACGCCGATCTTGCCGAGGTTCGGCGCAGCAGCGTTGTGCATGTAAGGAACGACGAGGCCCTGAGCGACTTCGACGGTCTTCAGGCGGCGAACCTGCTGGTTCTCACCGATGGTCGCGACGTTGTTGGTCAGCGCGTCGCCAACGGTGCCGCCGCCCGGATAGGCAGCAGCCTTGAGGGCTTCCACGTCGTTACCGGCAACGCCGAGAGCGACTTCGGTGGTCTTGCGGACGAAGTCCTGGAACTGGTCGTTCTTCGCAACGAAGTCGGTTTCCGAGTTCACTTCGACGGCAACGCCCTTGGTGCCGGTGACGGCAACGCCGACCAGACCTTCGGCAGCCGTACGGCTGGACTTCTTGGCGGCAGCGGCCAGACCGCGCGCGCGCAGCGCGTCGACAGCGGCTTCGAGATCGCCACCGGTTTCGTCGAGGGCCTTCTTGCAGTCCATCATGCCGGCGCCGGTGCGCTCGCGCAGGTTCTTCACGTCAGCGGCGGTGTAAGCCATCGCTCAAATCCTTTTGCTTGGTGGGGCCGCATCTCACGGCCTTTGAAATGCCCAGGCCGCACCCGCGACCCGGAAATGAAACGCGCGCCAGGCCCATTGGACCCGGCGCGCGACAATTCCATGACGAAAAAGTCGTCGCCGGACCTATCAGGCCTCGACGGTCTCTTCGGCAACCGGCACGTCCATGGCGCCGATGTCGGCACCGCTGTTCACGAGCGCGTCACGACCACCCTTGGTGGCGGCCTGAGCGATCGCTTCGCAGTACAGGCGCACGGCGCGGCTGGCGTCGTCGTTACCCGGGATCGGGAAGGCGATGCCCTGCGGGTTCACGTTGGTGTCGAGCACAGCGACGACCGGGATGCCGAGAACGTTGGCTTCCTTGATCGCCAGCTCTTCCTTGTTGGCGTCGATCACGAACATCACGTCCGGGATGCCGCCCATGTCGCGGATACCGCCGAGCGACAGTTCCAGCTTGTCACGCTCGCGGGTGAGCTGAAGGACTTCCTTCTTGGTCAGGCCGGTGGTGTCACCCGCCAGCTGCTCTTCAAGAGCCTTGAAGCGCTTGATCGAACCCGAGATGGTCTTCCAGTTGGTGAGCATGCCGCCCAGCCAGCGGTGGTTGACGAAGTGCTGACCGCAGGCGCGGGCGGCCTGGGCGATCGGCTCCTGAGCCTGGCGCTTGGTGCCGACGAAGAGCACCTTGCCACCGGCCTGGACGGTCGACTGCACGAATTCGAGAGCGCGCGCGAAGAGCGGCACGGTCTGCGACAGGTCGATGATGTGGATGCCGTTGCGCGCGCCGAAGATGTACGGCTTCATGCGCGGGTTCCAGCGGTGGGTCTGGTGACCGAAGTGTGCGCCGGCTTCGATGAGCTGCGACATGGTGACGACAGGTGCCGCCATAATAGAATTCCTTTCCGGTTGAGCCTCTGGAAAGCAGGAACCTGGCGGAGGGAAACCCGACCGTCAAAGCACCGGTATGTGCGCTTTCCATGTGGATTGCCCGAGTCGCCGAATACCGCCAATTCGGTATCGTTCGTCGAGCGGGGCCGCCCTTAGCGATATTCCCCAAAAAAGGCCAGCCCCAATCTGATCCGCGATCCGGCGTTTTGCCGAGGCGGTTCGTCGCAGAGCCGGGAAAGCGCAGTTTCCCGCCGGAAACCAACCGCCCCTCAACTGCTTTTCCACAGGGTAATCCCCAGCGAGCCGCCGCCTCGGAAGAACTTCAAGGCGGGTCTCTCGGGACTCCATCAAGCAAGACCTTTCGGGGGAGAGGACACAGGCTAGGGACGCTGCCCATGAATGCCGTCATATCCATCCTGTTCGGAATCGCCGCCGCCATGGCCGTCCGCACGCTTTTCGTTTCCTGGCTGGGCGTGGTTCCCGCCTTCCGGTATCTGCAGCATCGATCAACGGCCGCCGGATCGGCAGGTTCGACCCTAAGCAGAATCGGAAAGCGCGGCGATCGTGAACCGCCGTTGGGCCGCGCGCATTTCCCGATGCGGCATTCCGGCAAGTCCACCCATCACCACCCGGCCTGAGCCGAGGCTAGTGCAGGCGCCGGGAGCCTTCCAATCTGAAGGCGTGATCGATCGTCCGGTCGTCGGCCGCGACTTCATTGGCGATGGCGTCCTCGATCAGGTCGCTGGTGTGATCGATGATCGCCTGCATCTGCATGATGGCCTCGGCGATCGCCTCCCCAGAACGGCATGACGGCATGAGATCGACGATGATGATCAGCCCGTGCTGCGCATCGATCGAGAACCGGCATCCCAGCAGACGGTCATGAAGCCGTGCCAGCGTCAAGCACAGAGCCGGCCCAGGTTCGACTTCCTCCAGAACGAGGCCCTTGATCTGGATCCATTCGTCGACGCCGAATACGGACCAGACACTACCCGTCTCCTGATCGGTGAGAACGAGTTCCTCGGAATCGACTTCCTCGATCTCGAACTGGTTCGCCTCACACCAATCACGCAGCCCTTCCAGCTCCGCCAGCGCGCTGCGCGTTTCCGCACTCATGCCGATGCTCCTTGCCTGGCTGACAGCCGGTTCTGCACACCCAAGGTTTTCAGCTTGACAGCAAGAGAACAAATTGAGAACAACTGCATCACAGGAACATTAATAGAACGATTCTGAATTTTCCACAAGCTCTCCACAGGGGCAGCGGATGCCGAGCCCGTCGGGATCACGGAAGATACCGGGATCATGGACGATGGTTCGAAAGGAACGGTCATGACTGCTTTTGCTGCCTGTCTCTTCGCCGTGGCCGCACTGGTCTCCGCCCAGGTCATTGCTGCAAGCTGGCGTCGCCATTTCGGCATCGCCCGTGCTCTCCCGGCGCAGCTTCGCGCCTGCGACGAATCGCTGACAATCGTGTGGAAGACGGCCGAACGCGTGCCTCTGCCCGCGCTCGCCATGCTCAGAAAGGACCGCCCGGTGCGTCCTCGCCGTCATCCGCAGTGGAATGCGGCGGAACGGCCTGGCCTGGAGTGGCCCGGACTGGAGTCTGGAGCGGAACTCGCCGCCTGAACTTCGCGTAAGCGGCGATCCCAATCGGGATCAGCACCAGATAGACGATGGTGATGACCGCCAGCGTGTACCACGGCTCGGTCAGCAACGCGGCCACGGTCAGGCCCACCAGCGCCAGAACACCAAGGCGCATGCTGGGCGGCGGACGCATGCGGGACCAGCCCAGTGTCGGCAGGCTGGAAATCATCAACACGGCGACGAGCACCATCCACACGCCGACCGCGATCGGATTGGCGAATTCGGATACCCCGGTCGCAATCCAGAGATAGATCGGCAGGAACGCCAGCCCCGCGCCGAGCGGGGCGGGAACGCCGGTCAGGAAACCGGCCTCCTTGTGCGGCTGGTCCAGTTCGTCGAGCCGCGAATTGAAGCGCGCGAGGCGCAGCACGCAGCAGATCGCGAAGGCCAGCGCGGCGATCCAGCCCATGCTGGGAAGCTGATGCAAGGTCCAGAGATAGACGATCAGCGCTGGCGCAACGCCAAACGAGATCGAGTCGGCCAGACTGTCGAGTTCCGCACCGAAGCGCGTCTGCGCTTTCAGCAGGCGCGCGGCGCGGCCGTCGATACCGTCGAGCAGGCCCGCCAGAATGATCGCCTGGACCGCCCGCTGATAATCGCCGCCAATCGCAAAGCGGATGCCGGTAAGGCCCGAGCAGAGCGCGGCGGCGGTAATGGCATTGGGAACGAAAACGCGCATCGGTAGCCCGCCGGCTAGGCGGCGACGCAGGCGCTGGCCCTCTTCGGCGCCCTCCCCTGCATCACCCCGAATTCCGTCGGGCTCGCCGTTCACTGCGCGATACCCTCGATCATCGGCGCCGAGCCGAGTTCGGCCAGAACCGTCTCACCGGCGACGATGCGCTGGCCCATGAGCACTTTCGGTTCCACTCCGGCGGGAAGATAGACGTCGACGCGGCTGCCGAAGCGGATCAGGCCGATCCGCTGACCGGCGGCGATCATGTCGCCCGGCTTCACGAACGGCACGATCCGGCGCGCGACCAGACCGGCGATCTGTGTGAAGCAGACGCGCAGGCCGTCGCCGCGCTCGACCAGGATGTGCTGGCGTTCGTTCTCTTCGCTGGCCTTGTCGAGGTCGGCATTGAGGAACTTGCCAGGAATATAGATCACCCGGCGCACCGTGCCGCTGATCGGGCTGCGATTGATGTGAACGTCGAACACGCTCATGAAGATCGAGATGCGCGTCACCGGCTCGGTCGGCATCGGCTGCGAGCCGCTGCCGTCCTCGACCGTCAGTTCGCGCGGGGGAGCGACTTTGCCGATCAGCGTCACCAGACCGTCGGCCGGTGCCACGATATAGCGGTCGTCCTGCGGCGTCACGCGCACGGGATCGCGGAAGAACGCCAGCACGCAGTACGTCAGCAGAGCGAGCGGCAGGCCGACGAGCGGCCCGAACACGATCCAGCCGATCAGCGCGACAACGCCCGCGATGGCGCCGAACTTGCGACCTTCCGGATGAACGGAAGGCCAGCTCCAGGACGCTTCGCCGCGTCCCTGATTATCGAGAATTTCTCCGGGCATCACCGTCCTCTAGTCACTGTGCACCGCCCCCGCAATGCCGGGAGGCGCGCCGCGTTCCCATTCGCCGAGACTGGCGGGGATATTTCGTGACGGGGATAGGGTCCGGGGTCCCCGAAGGGAATGCTCTTTTGGAGAGAACCGGTGGTGGACAGGGCTGGATTCGAACCAGCGTACGCTTGCACGGGCAGATTTACAGTCTGCTGCCTTTAACCACTCGGCCACCTGTCCACACCAGTTACTGGCGGGGGTCTTTCTATCGAAAGACCCGTTGTGTTGAAGCTCTGAAACCAGAGCCTCGCTGCCGAGGAGCGCGCCTATGTAGAACCCGGCCTTGCCTGTCAATGGGGGGAATGGCAGGAGCGGCATAGTTTTTTCGAATAAGGACAATTTTCATGACCAATCGTAGCGACCGGCAAGACGGTGACCGCGAAGGCGGCCGCTCCGGGAAACCGCTGCGCGGCCGCGCAGGCCGGATGAAGAACGGCCGTGGCAGCGGGCGTGCGAGCACCGGCATGGTTCGCCTCTGGGGCCGCCACGCCGTCGAGGCCGCGCTCAAGAATCCGAATCGCAGCCACCGCAAGCTCTGGGCGACTCGCGAAGGCGTCGAATCGCTCGATGGCGAACTGCCCACCGATTTCCCGGTGGAATGGGCGCAGCCCGCCGACCTCGCCCGCCTCGTCGCCCGCGACGCGCCGCACCAGGGCCTCGTGCTCGAATGCGCGCCGCTCGATGACATCTTCATCGACGACGTGCTCGATGGCGATCCCTCGCGCCCCGTCGTCGTGCTCGATCAGGTAACTGATCCGCACAATGTCGGCGCGATCATGCGTTCGGCTGCGGCCTTCAACGCCTGCGCCATCGTCACGCAGGACCGCCATGCCCCGCCCGAATCGGGTACGCTGGCCAAGAGCGCCTCGGGCGCGCTGGAAGTGCTGCCCTGGGTCCGCGTCGTGAACCTCGCGCGCGCGCTCGAAGAGATTGCCGAGGCGGGCTATTGGCGAATCGGTCTCGACGGCGCAGCGCAGTCGACGCTCGGCGAGGCCCTGCCCGCAGGTCCGGTCGCGCTCGTGCTCGGCGCCGAGGGCGACGGCATGCGCCACAATATCGTCCAGCACTGCGACGCGATCGCCAAGCTGCCGATCAGCGACGCCATGGAAAGCCTCAATGTCAGCAACGCTGCCGCCATCGCGCTCTACGCCGCCGCAACCCGGTCTGCGTAAACACATGTCAGAGGGGCACCCATCATGAATCACAGCGAACGGCGGCCATGGGGTCGCCGCCTTCTGGCAGGGCTGGGCGTCACCGCGCTCGCCCTGCTGGCGGCAGCCTGCATCTTCGCACCGGGCAAGTTCACGTCCACGCTCGACTTGCGCAAGAACCGCACGTTCACTTTCCGCTATGCCGGTGAGATCGTGATGGTGCCCCTCCAGATGTCGAAGCCCAAGCCCTTCGAGCCCGACGCCTGCCACGACGACGACTACAACGAACGCCCCTGCACCGAGGAAGAACTCGCCCAGCAGAAGGCGGACTGGGAAAAATCGAACGAGCGAAAGAAGAAGAGCGATGCCGAGGCGTCGCAGATGCTGCTTGGCGGCCTCGATCCCAGCGATCCCAAGGCCGGCGAACAGATCGCCGAAAAGCTGCGCCGTCAGATCGGTTGGAACAAAGTCGATTACGTGGGTGACGGCAAGTTCGATGTCGACTTCACCATGACCGGCCGGCTCGACCACGACTTCGCCTTCCCGACCATCGAAGGCTTTGCGATGAGCAATGCTTTCGTCCAGCTTTCGCTGCGGCGGGACGGCTCGGTGCGCTTCGATGCTCCTGCATTCGGCCCCCAGGGCGGCGCTGCGGGCATGGGCGCCATGATGAGCGGCTTCGCCAACGACAAGGGTGGCGACACGTCGGACAGCACCGTCGACGCCGACGGCACCTTCACCCTGACGACCGATGGCGAAATCCTGGCCAACAACACCGATGAAGGGCCGGTCGCGGCACCCGGCGGGAGAGCGCTGGTCTGGAAGATCAACCCGCGCACACCGGCCGCACCCACGGCGCTGGTCAAGTTGAGCCCCTGATCGCTGGCCGCACTTTACTTCTGCCAAACGAAAAACGCCGCGCCGACCTCAAGGTCGGCGCGGCGTAATCTTTTCAGCCTGCGAGGCGAAGCAGGCTGCAAGGATGCTTAGTTGACAGCGTCCTTGAGGCCCTTGCCGGCCTTGAACTTCGGCTGAGCCGAAGCCTTGATTTCCATCGGCTCGCCGGTGCGCGGGTTACGACCGGTCGAGGCTTTGCGCTTGGCGACCGAGAAGGTGCCGAAACCGACGAGGCGGACTTCGTCGCCCGACTTCAGCGCGCCGGTGATGGCTTCGAACACGCCTTCGACAGCCTTGGTGGCGTCACTACGGGTAAGACCGCTCGTGTCCGCGACGGCGCTGATGAGATCGTTCTTGTTCATTATGGGAACCCCCTAGGCTTTCAATGGAAGGATGCGATGGGATATTCGGATTCGCCTCGAAACGGACGGAATTGAGCGGGTTTTACCCACGGTGTCAAAGCCTAAACAAAACCAAAACTGGCAGTTTATCGCGTTTTTCCGCCAATCAGATGACGATTCCGGAATTGTGCGATGCAGCATTGCACGCGCCTGAATGTTCACGGCTGCCGAGCGCTCCGTGCCGAAGCGACGACAAGGCGCCTTTCGGCGGCTCCCGAACGATTCGTCGAATGGATTCAACTTGGTAAAAGCCGCGTTAAAAGCCTCGACATTCCCGAAAGACGGTTCCGGAAACAGGCACGCGCAGGGCGCAAAAAAGGCGGTTCGAAATCGAACCGCCTCTCAGGCTGTCCGGCCCTTGCGAGCCGGACAATCGGCCAAGGCTTATGCCTTGGCGTCGTTGACCCGGCGCTCGGCGATACGGGCGCGCTTGCCGGTACGACCACGCAGGTAGTACAGCTTCGCACGACGCACGACGCCGCGACGGACAACGGTGATCGAATCGATGTTCGGCGAGTAGAGCGGGAATACGCGCTCAACGCCTTCACCGAAGCTCATCTTGCGGACGGTGAAGTTCGAACCCATGCCACGGTTCGAGCGCGCGATGCACACGCCCTCGTAAGCCTGGACGCGGGTACGGGTGCCTTCAACCACCTTCACGCCGACGCGGACGGTGTCGCCCGGACGGAAGGTCGGGATATCCTTGGCGGCCTTGGCAATTTCCTCGGCCTCGATCTGCTGAATCAGGTTCATGAACCTAAGTCCTCGTTTTTGCGCCGCGCACCAGAGGCAGACTGGCCCCGAACGTCACTGCGACGTTCCCAAAGGTCCGGCCTGCGTGACCGTGTATCTTCCTCCGCCTGTCGTTTCCGCCAGGCGGCGATCTTCGCATGATCCCCCGATCGCAGCACTTCAGGGATCGTGCGCCCTTCCCACTCGGTGGGTCGGGTAAATTGCGGGTATTCGAGAAGACCGTCCTCGAACGATTCCTCGGTCCCGCTGGAAGCCGCGCCCATTACGCCGGGAAGCAGCCGAATGCAAGCATCTAACAGCAGGATTGCCGCGGGTTCGCCGCCCGAAAGCACCGCATCGCCGACCGACATCTCCTCCACCTGACGGCCTTCGAAGATGCGCTCGTCGAAACCTTCGAAGCGGCCGCAGAGAATCGTGACACCGGGACCCTGCGCCAGTTCGCGCACACGGGCCTGCGAGATCGGCTTGCCGCGCGGGGTCATCGCGATGATCGGCGCATCGGGATTGATCGAGCGGGCATGGTCGATCGCGGCGGCCAGAACGTCCACCTTCAGCACCATTCCAGCGCCGCCACCAGCGGGCGTATCGTCCACGGTGCGGTGCTTGTCCTTGGTAAAATCGCGGATGTGGACCGGGTTCATGGCCCACTTGCCCTCCTCCAGCGCCCTGCCAGCAAGGCTGATGCCGAGCGTGCCGGGAAACATCTCCGGATAGAGGGTGAGGACGGTAGCGTTGAAAGTCATGCCCCCGCGCAAAGCCCAATTCGGCGGCTGCGGCAAGGGGGAAGCGCCGGAATTACGCCTTTCAGAGCGGTTCCCAGACTTCCGCAGGCAGGAAGGCGCGGTCTCGCGCGATTTCGTCGCGGAACCATTCGCGCAGGCGCTCGATCTTGCGAACACCGACGCGGTTCTCGGGATGGACCATCCAGTGCGCGGTGCCGGGCAGATACATCGTTTCGAAAGGCTGCACGAGGCGACCAGCCTCCAGATCCTCCCGCCAGATCAGCGGGGTCATCAGCGCCACGCCGAAACCTTCGCGCGCCGCGCTGCCTTCCTGTAGCTGGTTGTCGAACATGAAGCCGCGCCGCGAGGGCGTGGGCAACTGCCCGACACCGGCAACGGCGAACCATGCGTTCCACCAAGGATCGTTCGGCGCAAAACGCTCGACCCTCAGCAGGTCTTCCGGCTGCGTGATGCGATGCCGCTCAAGAAACTCCGGCGAGCAGATCGGCGAATAATGCTGCCGGAACAGGAACTCGCTGCGAAGGCCCTCCCACGGCCCCGTGCCGCCGCGAATGGCGACATCGTCGCTCGATATCGCGAAGTCGATCACTTCGTTCGAAAGCGCCATGCGGACCGCGATATCCGGATGGCGAAGCTGAAAGCGCCCGATGCGCGTGCTCAGCCAGCTTGCACCCAAAGAGACGGAAGCGTTGATGGCCAGAACGTCCTCGTCCTCGCTGCGAATGGACGCAAAAGCATCGGTCATGGCGATGAAGGCACCGCTCAGCGCGGGCAGCAGGCGCCGCCCCGCGTCGGAGAGATGCACCCTGCCCTTCTTGCGCACGAACAGCGGCTTGCCGACGCGATCTTCGAGCTGGCGGATCTGATAGGAGACCGCCGCCTGCGTCATGCCCAGTTCCTCGGCGGCGCGCGAGAAGTTCTCGTGGCGACCGGCGGCCTCGAAGGCGCGGATGGCGGTCAGGGGCGGCAGGCGGTCCATCCCCGTATGATAAGGCTGCCTTATGACCTTCGCCAGAGGCTTTGTTGGCGCGGGCGGGCAGGATCGGCCAGATTCCGGACATCCGATGGAGGAACCGGACAATGCAGGATCAACACTTCATGCAGCAGTGGAACGCCGGACATGGCCGGTTTTCCGAATGATTCGATCACGGACTGGCCAAGCTGGCCGGAAAAGCCAAGGCCCGATTTCGCCGCAGCACACCGCGACCGCACGGCGCAGAATCGCCGCTGGCCCGGAAAGCCCGCCTGACCACGCTCGGCGTTATCGGCGGCGTTCTTGCCGGGGCAAGCCTCGGTATGGTGGCGCCGCTGGTGCTCACCATCGACTGTCCGCAGGCTCCCCTGGAAGCGGCGCGTTCGTGTCCCCAGGCCGCCCTTGCCTGAAAGCGGAAAAGGCCGCCCCGAGGGACGGCCTTTCCTTATTCTTCCGCGAAGACGGCGGTGATCACCAACCGTTCGTGATCCCACTCGGGAACGGCGGCGGGAGTCATCGGCACCATGAAACGGCGCCTTTTGCCATCCTCGCCTGCCGGACGCTCGATCTCGATCACGTCACCCGCGCCGAAGTTCTCGACCGCGATGCAGATGCCGAGTTCGTCACCCGCGTCGGAGACGGCGCGCAGGCCCAGGAGGTCGGCGTGATAGTATTCACCTTCCTCCAGTTCCGGCATCGACGCGCGCGGAACGGTGAGCGTGGTGCCGCGCAGCTTCTCGGCAGCCGTGCGATCCGGCACTTCCTCGAAACGCGCAATCGCGCCGGCCTTGCCGTCATCGCGCAGCTTGGCGAGCGTCAGGGTGGAATCGTTGAAGGCGCGGTAGCGCTTGAGCGCCGCCACGCCTTCACCGAACAGCTTGAGGCGAACCTCGCCCGTCACGCCGTGCGCGCCAGTGATGGCAGCAAGCGTGACGGGGCGGTCTTGACCAGCCATCTGGATTCGACCTGAAGCTTAGGCTTCGGTCGATTCCTCGGCAGCTGCTTCAGCAGGCGCTTCTTCAGCGGCCGGAGCGGCAGCAGCAGCGGCGGCAGCTTCTTCAGCTTCACGCAGCTTCTCGGCCTTTTCCTCGGCGCGGTCCTTGGCCTTCTGGCCCGGCTCGCCCTTCTTGGCGTTCACGGTAGCGGCGCGCTCCTTGATGCCGGCCTTGTCGAGCAGGCGGGCAACGCGGTCGGTCGGCTGGGCGCCAACGCCGAGCCAGTAACGCACGCGGTCTTCGACCAGACGGACGCGGTTTTCGTCGTCCTTGGCGAGGATCGGGTTGTAGGTGCCGACCTGCTCAAGATACTTGCCGTCGCGCGGAGCGCGCGAGTTGGAGACGACGATCTTGTAGTAAGGACGCTTCTTCGCGCCACCGCGCGACAGACGGATCGAAACGGACATTGCTCTACCTTTCCTTCAAATCTTCAAAAATTACTTCTTAAGAAACTTGCCGAGATCGGGGCCACCGAGGCCCGGCATACCGCCGCCCCCAAGTCCACCGCCAAGGCCCGGCATGGCAGCATCGAGGCCGCCCTTGCCGAACATCGCGGCCAGCCCCTTGAGGCCGCCCATCTTCTTGATCTGCTTCATGGCCTTGGACATCTCCAGGTGCATTTTCAGCAGCTTGTTGACGTCCTGGACATTGGTGCCCGAGCCGTTGGCGACGCGGATCTTGCGCTTGGCATTGAGCAGCGCCGGGTTGACGCGCTCCTTCTGGGTCATCGAACCGATGATCGCATCCATGCGCAGCAGCACGCGGTCGTCCATGCCCGAGGCCGCCATTGCCGCCTTGGCCTTCTTCATGCCCGGCATCATGCCCGCCAGCGCGCCGAGGCCGCCCATCTTCTGCATCTGGCCGAGTTGCATGCGCAGGTCGTTCATATCGAACTTGCCCTGCTCCATGCGCTTTGCCAGCGCTTCGGCGTCCTCGACCTTGACCGCTTCCGCCGCCTTCTCGACGATGGAGACGATGTCGCCCATGCCGAGGATGCGGTTGGCGACGCGGCTGGGGTGGAAGACCTCAAGGGCCTCCATCTTTTCGCCGGTGCCCGCGAACTTGATCGGCTTGCCGGTGACGGCCCGCATCGACAGCGCCGCACCGCCGCGCGCATCACCATCCATACGGGTGAGCACGACGCCGGTAAGACCGACTTCGCCGGAGAACGACTGCGCGACGTTGACCGCGTCCTGACCCGTCAGCGAGTCGACCACGAGCAGCGTTTCACGGGGATTGGAGATGGCAGCAACCGCCTTCATCTCGTCCATGAGCTGGGTATCGACGTGGAGACGGCCCGCAGTATCGAGCAGCAGCACGTCCACGGCCTGGAGCTTGGCGGACTGCATCGCGCGGGTGGCGATCTCGGTCGGCTGCTGGCCGGCGATGATCGGCAGGGTGGCGACGCCGACCTGCTCGCCCAGGACGCGAAGCTGTTCCTGCGCGGCCGGACGGTTGACGTCCAGCGAGGCCATCAGAACCTTCTTGCCCTGCTTCTCGCGAAGGAGGCGGGCGATCTTGGCGGTGCTGGTGGTCTTGCCCGAGCCCTGCAGACCGACCATCATGATGACGACCGGCGGCGCGGCATTGAGGTCGAGTTCGGCGGTCTCTTCGCCGCCGAGCATCTCGATCAGCGCGTCATTGACGATCTTGACGACCTGCTGGCCGGGCGTGACCGACTTCAGGACCGACTGGCCGACGGCCTTTTCGGTAACCTGATCGATGAAGCGGCGCACGACGGGGAGCGCGACATCGGCTTCGAGGAGCGCGATGCGCACTTCGCGCATGGCATCGCGGACATCCTGCTCCTTGAGCGCGCCGCGGCCACGCAGCTTGTCGAAAACGCCACCAAGACGATCCGAAAGGCTGTCGAACATGCCTAACTCCTCATCGGCGGCCGCAGCCGCCAGAACGCCAAAAACGCCGGTGGGCGAAACCTCGCTGACCGGCGTGACGGAAACCTTATGCGAAAAACGCCGGCGGACGAAACCTCGTCGGCCAGCGTATCGCGTTCCCGCGAAACTGATATGTCGAAATAACCGATCGAAGCTGACTTTGAAAGGCTGTTTCGTAAGAAATGGTGGAGCCTAGCGGGATCGAACCGCTGACCTCCTGCATGCCATGCAGGCGCTCTCCCAGCTGAGCTAAGGCCCCATTCATTTCATCGGATCGACCTGGGAGGTTCGGTCCGTTTCCCGTGTTTCAGCTTGCGCCTCCGCTTGGGAGGCCGCCCTCTAGATGGGGTTCTCCGGGCTGGCAAGAGGAAATTTTCACGGGCCTGTCATTTTTCGCATGGAGGCCGGAAACGCGCACTCCTGCCTTTTCCATTGCCTTTCCCCATCCACCCCCGCTCATCCTGAGCCTGTCGAAGGATGGAGGCCTCGCGCCACGCCGCAGGGGGCTTCGACAAGCTCAGCCTGAGCGGGATTGAGAGCGATTCCCGCTACGGGATTGAGACCTCAGAAACGAGAAAGGGCGCGGTCGCCGAAACGCCGCGCCCTATTCCTGAAACGGATCGGTCCCGAGACTTACTCGTCGCGGTCGCCGTCGTCGTCGCCGCCGCCGATGCCGAGATCGTCGTCACCGCCGAGGTCGACGTCGTTGTCCGGCGAATCGCCGTCCTCATCGATGTCCAGATCGTCGTCGGCGAGATCCGAATCCTCGTTCTCGACGACTTCCTTCTTCTGGATTTCCTCATAGGGAATCGGCTGCTTGGACTTCAGCACCGGTTCCGGGTTCCACGAATGGCCGCACTCGATGCAGGTAACCGGGTCGTCCTTGCCCAGGTCGTAGAAGCGGGTGCCGCATTTCGGGCAGCCGTGCTTGGCGCCCCACTCAGGCTTTGCCATGAAATGTCCTCATACTGCGCGCCCGAAGAGTACGGGCGAGAATTCCGTGTCTTGATGGGAGTGACGGCACGCAAAATCAAGCGCTCCGGCACCATCAGGGCGCGCGCCTTGCCATAGGCCGCCCCCGCTGTCAAAAGCCCGGCGATTTTGCAGCCTTCCAGCCTCGAAAGAAGCACGCCCGTGAGCCACGACACCACCTCCCCCATGCGCCCCCGCCGTTTCCTGCCCGCAGGACCGCTGAAAGGCAGTATCCGCGTGCCGGGCGACAAGTCGATCAGCCATCGCTCGATCATGCTGGGCGCGCTGGCCGTGGGCGAAACCCGCGTGACCGGCCTGCTGGAAGGCGAGGACGTGCTGGCCACCGCCGCCGCCATGCGCGCCATGGGCGCCAGTGTGGAGCGCGTGGGTGACGGCGAATGGCGGGTGAACGGCGTGGGCGTCGGCGCCCTGCTCCAGCCCGAAGGTCCGGTCGACATGGGCAATTCCGGCACCTCGACCCGCCTGCTGATGGGCCTTGTCGCCAGCCATCCGATCAATGTCAGCTTCACCGGCGACGCCTCGCTCTCCAAGCGCCCGATGGGCCGGGTGATCGATCCGCTTTCGGAAATGGGCGCGAGCTTCGAAGCCAGTGAAGGCGGACGCCTGCCCCTGATCGTGCGCGGCGCCTCGCCCGCCGTACCGATCACCTACCGCCTGCCGGTCGCCTCCGCGCAGGTGAAGAGCGCCATCCTGCTCGCCGGCCTCAACACGCCGGGCGAGACCACCGTGATCGAGCCGGTGCCGACCCGCGATCATTCCGAACGCATGCTCAAGGGCTTCGGCGCCGACCTCTCCGTAACCGTGGAGGCCGATGGCACCCGCGTCATCACCATCAAGGGCGAGGCCGAACTGAAGCCGCAAGTGATCGACGTGCCGGGTGACCCCTCCTCGGCGGCCTTCTTCATCGTCGCCGCGCTGGTGACGCCGGGCAGCGAAGTCGTGATCGAGAACGTCGGCCTCAACCCCACCCGCGCCAGGCTTGTCGAAGTGCTGCGCCAGATGGGCGGCCAGATCGAGTTCCTGAACGAACGCGAAGTCGGCGGCGAGCCGGTGGCGGACCTGCTGGTCAAGCACTCCGCCCTCAAGGGCATCGAAGTCGATCCCGCCATCGCGCCTGCCATGATCGACGAATTCCCCGTCCTCTTCGTCGCCGCCTCGCTGGCCGAGGGCGTGACCGTCACCAGCGGCCTCGACGAACTGCGCGTGAAGGAATCGGATCGCCTCTCCGCCATGGCCGCCGCGCTGACGCTGGCGGGTGCGCAGATCGAGGAGCGCGAGGACGGCCTTGTCATCACCGGCACCGGCGGCGCCCCACTGCCCGGCACGGCCAGCGATGCCCAAGTCACCACCCACCTCGACCACCGCATCGCCATGTCGATGGCGGTTGCAGGCCTTGTCAGCAGCGGCGGCGTGGAAGTGGACGATACCCGCCCGATCGCCACCAGCTTCCCCAACTTCGAGGCCCTGCTGGCCAGCCTCGCCGGATAAGGGCATCAGCGCGGGGAGGCAGATCGCATTCCCGCGCCGACCTTGCACTGAACGCGCCAAGCCGCCATGACCGCGCGATGATTATCGCCGTAGACGGACCCACCGCTTCGGGCAAAGGGACTATTGCCAAGGCCCTCGCCCACCATTTCGGACTGCCCCACCTCGACACCGGCCTGCTCTATCGCGCGGTCGGTCGCCAGTGTTTCCTCGACGGCGGCAACCCCGACGACCCCGTGGATGCCCTCGCCGCCTGCGCCTTTCCCGAGGGCCTGTTGGTAGACCCCGAACTGCGCTCGGAAGCCAGCGGCGGCCTCGCGAGCCGCGTCTCGATCCACCCCACCGTCCGCCAGGCGCTCTACGAACGCCAGCACGCCTTCGCCACGCAACCCGGCGGCGCCGTTCTGGACGGACGCGACATCGGCACGGTGATCGCACCGGAGGCCGAAGCCAAGCTTTTCGTGGTCGCCTCGGTCGAAGCCCGCGCCCAGCGCCGCTTCCTCGAAATGCAGGCCCATGGCCGCGACGTCACTCTGGAAGCGATCACCGCCGATCTCGCCGCGCGCGACGAGCGCGACCGCAATCGCAAGGACGCACCGCTGGTAGCCGCCGCCGATGCCATCGAGATCGACACTTCCGAACTCAAGCGCGAGGAAGCCATCGCCGCGGCCATCGCCGCCGTGGACGCCCTGCGGGTCTCCTGACCCGCTACGATTGATAGCTTGGGTCTCCTGACCCGCGAGGATGGATGACCCGGGTCGATTGACTGCATTTCGGATGCGACGAAACCACGTCGTATCCGCCAATTTTCTTGCATTTCGCCCCTCATGGGCGTAGGGGCCGCCGGTCTGGAGAACCGCAAGGTTTGACAGGCGCCGTGGACGGCATCCGGCCCCCACGGCGGTTCGGCCCTTTTGGCCCGGGCCTCGCATGGTGCGAAGCGCGGAGGAAAGACCGGCGGATAAAACCGCCTGGCCGGAAAGAACTAAACAGGATTAAACCTTTAATGGCTACTTCTGCCAATCCCACCCGCGACGATTTCGCGAAGATGCTTGACGACCAGCTCGGCGGCGTTGCCGACGACGGTTTCGAAGGCCGCGTCGTCAAGGGCACCGTCACTGCCATCGAAAACGACAAGGCCGTCATCGACGTGGGCCTGAAGAGCGAGGGCCGCGTTGCCCTGCGCGAATTCGCCCGCGGTGAAGGCGAGCACGGTCTCAAGGTCGGTGACGAAGTCGAAGTTTACGTCGACCGCGTCGAGAACGCCGACGGTGAAGCGATGCTGTCGCGCGACCGCGCACGCCGCGAAGCCGCCTGGGACAAGCTCGAAAACGAATTCGGTGAAGGCAAGCGCGTCGAAGGCGTGATCTTCGGCCGCGTCAAGGGCGGCTTCACCGTCGACCTCGACGGCGCCGTTGCGTTCCTCCCCGGCTCGCAGGTCGACATCCGCCCCGTGCGCGACGTCACCCCGCTGATGGACGTGCCGCAGCCCTTCCAGATCCTGAAGATGGACCGTCGCCGCGGCAATATCGTCGTGTCGCGTCGCGCCGTCCTCGAAGAAACGCGCGCCGAACAGCGCAGCGAGCTGATCGACAAGCTGAGCGAAGGCCAGGTCATCGAAGGCGTCGTCAAGAACATCACCGACTACGGTGCGTTCGTTGATCTCGGCGGCATCGACGGCCTGCTCCATGTCACCGACATGAGCTACAAGCGCGTCAACCACCCGAGCGAAGTGATCGCCATCGGCGACACCGTGAAGGTCCAGATCATCCGCATCAACCAGGACACCCAGCGCATCAGCCTCGGCATGAAGCAGCTGGAAAGCGATCCGTGGGAAGGCGCAGCCGTCAAGTACCCGGTCGGCGCCAAGCTGTCGGGCACGGTCACGAACATCACCGAATACGGTGCCTTCGTGGAACTGGAAGCCGGCATCGAGGGCCTCGTCCACGTTTCGGAAATGTCCTGGACCAAGAAGAACGTCCACCCCGGCAAGATCGTCTCGACCTCGCAGGAAGTCGAAGTGGTCGTTCTCGAAGTCGATTCGGACAAGCGCCGCATCTCGCTCGGCCTCAAGCAGGCTCAGCAGAACCCCTGGGAAGCCTTCGCCGAGAAGCACCCCGTCGGTTCGCAGGTTGAAGGCGAAGTCAAGAACGCCACCGAATTCGGCCTGTTCATCGGTCTCGACGGCGACGTCGACGGCATGGTTCACATGTCGGACATCGCCTGGGGCATCTCGGGCGAAGACGCGCTGGCTCTGCACCGCAAGGGCGAGCAGGTTTCGGCCGTGGTTCTCGACGTCGACGTCGAGAAGGAACGCATCAGCCTCGGCATGAAGCAGCTTGAGCGTGGCGCTCCGGCCGCTGGCGGCGTTGCCGCGACCGGCGGCAGCTCGCTGCGCCGTAACGAAGTCGTCACCGTCACCGTTCTCGAAGTTCGCGACGGCGGCCTGGAAGTCCAGGCCGGCGAAGATGGCGCCACCGGCTTCATCAAGCGTTCGGACCTCGGCCGCGACCGCGACGAGCAGCGCCCCGACCGCTTCCAGGTCGGCCAGAAGCTCGACGCCATGGTCACCGGCTTCGATCGTTCGAAGAAGCCGAACTTCTCGGTCAAGGCTCGCCAGCTTCACGAAGAGAAGGAAGCTGTCGAACAGTACGGTTCGTCGGACTCGGGCGCTTCGCTCGGCGACATCCTCGGCGAAGCCCTCAAGAACCGTTCGTAAGAACTGTTCGGGCTTCACCGCGAGGTGAACCAACAAAGGCCCGTCCGGAGAAATCCGGGCGGGCTTTTGCTTTTTCCCAATCCTCTTCCCCTGCCCCGACCGAGCGCCTAAATCCCTCCGCAAGGAGAGATCCCATGCTCGAAGTCCACCAGTTCCCCTGTCTCAGCGACAATTACGGCTACCTGCTGCACGATCCGGCGAGCGGCCAGACCGCCTGCATCGACACGCCGGACGCAAACGAATACCTGCGCCAAGCCGCGCACAAGGGCTGGCAGATCACGCATATCTGGAACACCCACTGGCACCCCGACCATGCAGGCGGCAACGGCGCCATCAAGGCCGCCACCGGCTGCACGGTCATCGCCCCCGAAGGCGATGCCGGGAAGATCGAGGGCGTCGATCGCCGCGTCGATCAGGGCGACGTGGTCATGCTGGGCGACTGGAAGGCAAAGGTGATCGATGTCGGCGGCCATACGCTGGGCCACTGCGCCTATTATCTGCCCGGCGCGCATATCGCCTTCGTCGGCGATTCGGTCTTCGCACTCGGCTGCGGGCGTATGTTCGAGGGACAGCCGGCGCAGTTCTGGGAAAGCCTCCAGCGCATCAAGGCCCTGCCGGTCGACACGATGCTCTACTGCGCGCACGAATATACGGCGGCGAATGCGAAATTCGCGGTCCATGCCGATCCCGAGAACGAGGAACTGGCCGCCTATGCCCGCGATATCGAGCGAGCCCGCGCGGCCGGACTGCCCACCGTTCCGACCAAGCTCGGCCGTGAACTCCTGACCAATCCGTTTCTGCGCGCCGACGATCCGGCGCTTCAGGCCCGCTGGGGCGGCGGCAATGCCGTCGAGACCTTCGCCGCCCTGCGCGAAGCCAAGAACGGCTTCTGATACGAAAAAGGGGGGCACGCGGCCCCCCTTCCCCTACTTGTAGACGATGCGAACCTTGCCCGCCGCTTCCGCCGCCACCCGGCGCGCGGTCTCGGTGTCCTCCGCCAGCGCCAGAGCGACGCCCATGCGGCGGTAAGGGCGCGTCACGGGCTTGGCGAAGATCCGCAGGTCCATCGCCGCACCCGGCGTCGCCAAAGCCTCTGCAAGGCCCTCGCAGGCGAAGGAATCGCTGTCCCGGTCGGCCAGGATCACCGCCGAGGCGCTCGGCCCATGAAGCGTCACTTCCGGGATCGGCAGACCGAGGATCGCCCGCGCGTGGAGGTCGAATTCGGAGAGGTTCTGCGAAATCAGCGTGACCATGCCGGTATCGTGCGGACGCGGCGAGAGTTCGGAGAAGATCACTTCCTCGCCCTTCACGAAGAACTCGACGCCGAACAGGCCGTAGCCGCCGAGATCGTCCACCACCTTGCGCGCCATGTCCTGCGCGGCGGCGATGGCGGCAGGCGCCATCGGCGTCGGCTGCCAAGATTCCTGATAATCGCCGCGCTCCTGCCGGTGGCCGATCGCCGGGCAGAACGAGACGCCCTCACGGCTGCGCACGGTCAGCAGGGTGATCTCGTAGTCGAAGGCGACGAATTCCTCGACGATCACCCGCTTGCGATCGCCGCGCATGTTGGCGACGGCGTAGTCCCAGGCCTTCTCCAGATCGGCGGCATCGCGCACCGTGCTCTGACCCTTGCCGGAGGAGGACATGACCGGCTTGATGACGCAGGGCAGGCCGGTGTGCTCGGCGCCCGCCAGGACTTCGCCGAGGCTCTCGGCATAGCGATAGCGCGAGGTGCGCAGACCCAGTTCGACGGCGGCGACTTCGCGGATGGCATCGCGGTTCATCGTCATCTGCGTGGCGCGCGCGGAAGGCACGACGCAGAAACCTTCCGCCTCGACTTCGGCGAGAACTTCGGTGCGGATCGCCTCGACTTCAGGCACGATGAAATCGGGCTTATGCTTCTCGATGGCGGCGCGCAGACGCTCGCCATCGAGCATCGAGAAAACCTCGAACCCATCTGCCACCTGCATGGCGGGCGCGCTTTCATAGGCGTCGCAGGCCACGACTTCGCAACCGAGCCGCTTGGCCGAAATGACGAATTCGCGCCCCAGTTCGCCCGAGCCGAGCAGCAGGATCTTCGCGGTGAATGCCATGGCGGCGGTCCTTTCGTTAGGTTGCCCGCCCTAGAGCAGCGTTCCCGAGAGAATGGCAAGGGCGATCGTGAAGTAGATCACCAGCCCCGTCACATCCACCAGGGTCGCCACGAAAGGCGCCGAGGCGCTCGCCGGGTCGAAGCGCAGCTTCTGGAGCAGGAACGGCAGCATCGAGCCCGCCAGCGAGCCGAATGTCACGATCCCCACCAGCCCCGCCGAAACGGTGGTGGCGATCAGCACCCAGTGGCTGCCGTAGTCGTAGAAGCCGAGCGCCTGCCACGCGGCGATCCGCACGAAGCCGACGGTGCCGAGAATGCCGCCCAGCACCAGGCCCGCGGGCAGTTCGCGCAGCGCCACGCGCCACCAGTCGCGCAGGCGCACCTGCCCCATCGCCAGCGCGCGGATGATGAGCGAGGTCGCCTGGCTGCCGCTGTTGCCGCCCGAACTCATGATGAGCGGGATGAACAGGGTGAGCACCACCGCGCGGGCCAGTTCGTCCTCGAAATGCTGCATGGCGCTGGCGGTGAGCATTTCGGAGAGGAACAGCACGCTCAGCCACCCGGCGCGCTTGCGGATCATCTCGAAGAAACCGGTTTCGAGGTAAGGCCGGTCGAGCGCCTCGACGCCGCCGAACTTCTGCACGTCTTCGGTATGCTCGGCCACCAGCGCGTCGAGCACGTCGTCCACCGTGACGATGCCGAGCGGACGGCCCGCCTCGTCGACCACCGGCAGCGCCAGCAGGTCGTGACGACGGATGAGATCGGCCACCACCTCGCGGTCGGTGGCAGGCGTCACCGTCACCGGCTCGCGGTCTCGGGCGAGGTCGATCGCGGGCGAATCGGGGGCGGCGGCGATCAGGCGACGCAGCGAGATCGTCGCATCGAGGCGGCCGCGTTCGTCGAGGAGGAACACCGAATAGACAGTCTCGCGGCTGCGTTCGACGGTGCGGATGAGATCGAGGACTTCCGCGACGCTGGCCGAGACCCGCGCGGCGACGAATTCGGTGGTCATCATGCCGCCTGCGCTGTCTTCCGGCCAGGCGAGCAAGCTGCGCAGCGACGTGCGCACATCGGGCGCGAGGGCGCCGAGGATCTGGGCGGCAATGCCCTCGTCCATCTCCGCCAGCACGTCGGCGGCGCGGTCCTCGGCCATCTGGCCGACCAGATGCACCGCGCGCGGCAACGGCAACAGCGGCAGCACTTCGGGCGCCGCCGTGAATTCGGGACGGTCGAGCACGGCAACCGCCCGCACGTCGGCCATGCGACCGAGCTTGGCGGCAGCGGCCTCGGGCGCCAGCGCCTGGAGCATCTCGACGATATCGGCAATGTAGAGCCCGCTCTTGGCGGGACGGGCACCGGCGGTCACGCCGGCGAGGAGGTCGTTCACCATCTTCAAACCTTTCGTCCGCACGACCCGGGCGGACGATGGCCAGCGAGAACTAGCCAGCGCCCTTGGGGCGTGCGGTCCTACTGGAACTGTCGCTTGACATGTCCTCGCTTCCTGAAACACCGCAGCAACATCGGCTGCGCGGGCGTCGCTCTGATCTCAATTGCCTCGCCCGTCAACTCCGGATCGCATCCGGAGCGAACATGACCCTGATCGGCACAGAAAAAAGCCCCCGTGCAGCGCACGGAGGCTTTTTTGTTTCGCAGCCGATCCGAAAGAATCAGATACCGGCGATCGCCTGATCGACCAGCGCCTTGTCGGCATCGGCCGAGTGGTTGGCCTTGATCAGGCCACCCGCGGCGGCAGCGGCGGCAGCCGCAGCCTGTTGGCGCAGTTCGGTCACGGCAGCGCGTTCGACGGCACCGATCTTGTCCTGGGCCATCTTCTCGCGGCGGGCGATGACGTCGGTCGTGTCGGCCTGGGCCTTGGCGACGATCGTCTCCGCTTCGTGACGGGCATGGTCGAGCAGAGCGGCGGCGTCCTTTTCGGCACCGGCGATCTTGTCGGCATATTCCTTGCGCAGGGCTTCGGCCTCGGCGCGCAGGGTCTTCGCCTCTTCGAGCTGGGCCTTGATCTCGGCGATCTTGCCGTCGAGACCGCCGGAGATCATCTTCGGCAGGCCCTTCCAGACCATGATCGCGATGAGCACCAGCATCGAGGCGCTGACGACCGCGACCGGCGGGGCGACGCCCAGCAGCAACGGTTCGGCATGATGCTCGGTGCCAGCCTGGGTTCCGGCCATTTCCGCAGCCTCGTGGGTCGTGCCCTCGGCCACAGCAGTGTCCGTGGTGGACAGCTCAGTGTTCTCAGCCATGGACCAGGTTCTCCTTCACGGCGGAACGAACCGCGCCGTCGTCGAGCGTCAGGCCGGCGATGCGGCTGACGATATCGCGAGTGGCGTCGGCGGCGACATCCTCGATCTCGGCGGCGGCCGAACGGCGCGCTTCGGAGATGCGGGTTTCGGCTTCGGCGAGCGTGGCGTCGATGGCCACCTGGGCGGTCGCGAGACGCTCGGTCGTGACGGCAGCGGCCTTGGCGCGGGCTTCCGCGATCAGGGCCTGCGCCTCGGCGCGGTTGGCGTTCTCACGCGTGCGCCAGGCTTCCTCCTCCGCATCGGCCTGGGCGCGGGCGCGCTCGGCAGCGGCGAGGTCGTCGGCAATCTGCTTGTCGCGCTGCGCAACCGTATCCATGACCTTGGGAACCATTCCCCGTCCGACGACGAAGAAGGTGAAGCCGAAGAAGATCAGCATCCAGAAGATCTGGCTGGAGTACGTCGCGGCTAGCTGTGCGATCTGAGGCATGGGTCAGCCCTGTCTCGAAGTGGCCGGTAGAATTCTTGCGTCCTCTCCGGCCGCCCAACCAAAGGGTAAGGGCAGCCGGAGGGGATCAGTGCGCGCGATCAGGCGAAGATCAGCAGCGCGGCAACGACGAACGACAGCAGGCCGAGAAGTTCGGCGCCGGCGAAGCCGATGAAGAGGCGGCCCTGCTGGGCGTCAGCGGCGCCCGGATTGCGCAGCGCGCCTTCGAGGAACTTGGCGAAAACGCTACCCACGCCGATCGAGGCGAGGCCGCAACCGATAGCAGCGAGACCGGCACCAAGCAGCTTTGCAGCTTCTGCGTCCATTTCAAAAACTCCCTTTGGAAAACTCGAGTGAGACTGAAAATCAGTGAAGGTTCTCTGCGTCGTTCAGATAGACGCAAGTGAGAAGAGCGAAAACGTAGGCCTGGATGCCAGCCACCAGCAGCTCGAGAGCGCAGATGCCGACCATCAGGATGAAGCTGGGCAGACCGGCAATGGCGAAGAGGCCGATGCCCGCATTGCCGGAGCTGATCACGAAGCTCGAAAGAACCTCAAGAAGAACGTGACCGGCCATCATCGCGACGAAAAGACGCAGGCCGAGGCTGAACGGGCGCACCAGGAACGAGATCAGTTCCACGCAGAAGATCAGCGGGATCATGATCACCGGGGTGCCGTGCGGCACGAACAGCGAGAAGAAGTGCAGCTTGTGCTTCGCGAAACCGACGATGAGGACGATTGCGAAGGACAGCACCGCGAGAACGCCCGTGGCCGAGAAGTGGCTGGTGAAAGTGAAGGTATGGAGGCCGATCACACCCAGCGGCAGCAGGCCGAGGAAGTTCGCGAAAAGAATGAACATGAACAGCGAGAAGATGTACGGAACGTACTTCTTGCCGCCGGGGCCGACGTTGGCGGCCAGCATTCCGTCGATGAAGCCGGTGAAGCTTTCGACGGCCATCTGCCAGCGGCCGGGCACGAGCTGGCGCTTCATGCCGCCGGCAACGAAGAACGCCAGCGTCACGGCGGCGATCGCCATCCACAGCGTGCTGTTGGTGAAGGCGATGTTGTAACCGGCGATGCTCCAGCCTTCCGAACCGAACAACGGCTGGATGCTGAACTGGTGCATCGGATCGACCTTCGCTTCGGCTGCCACGCGAATATCCCTGTCGCCAATGAACGACAGCGCCCCTGCTTATCCCTTTCGGGTCAATCCGGGCGCCGGTTCGAATTCCTGATAATGTTCCTGAAGGCGACGAATATTCCTGCGAATAGCATCACCATCAGACCCCAGGGCGATGTTCCGGCAAAGTGATCGATCACCCAGCCAAGGAACAGACCACCGGCAACCCCACCGAGCAAGTCGGCCAGGACGCGGTTACCGGCACGATAGGCATCGTCGGTTTCCGCACCCGCGACCGGCTTCTGACGCTGCGCTTCCCGCTCGCGAAGGGCTTTGAGCCGATCGTCCAGCGAATCGAGGCGCGCATCCTCGCCGATAGGGTCCCGTGCAGACGGCTCGTCGTTCATGTCCCGGCTCCTCCTCAATCGAATAGGAACGTAATGACGCGTTCAACGGCTGCCCGCCGAGGGCGCCGACCCCTTAGGGTGGGGTCCTTCCCGAGTCAACCATGAGGGGACGCGCGCGGCCACAGTTGTTCACACGCAGCGCCGTGTGCCCAAGTCCCGAACAGGCCTCGGAAATGGTAATGCTCGGACAATACCGCAAGGACGATGGCGCAGAAAAAGTGTCGCAAGACGCGGCCCCCGTCGCTTCCCCCTGCCTTCGACGTCAAGTCCCAGAACACTTCGTTTGTTTCCGGTCATCCGCGCGTCAGGCATTTGCCATACAAAAAAAGAGCGGCCGGAAGTCCCGACCGCTCCTTTTTGTTTTCATGCATCTGTCGCGCCCCGGAAATCGACGAATCCGGGAAGCCCGCCCCTCAGGGGCAGCGCGCATCGCGATCGGGCGCTCCGGCGCCGCGAACCTTCCACGAGCCGTCGGTCGCCTGGTACTTTTCGCCCGGCTGGGTCTGCGCGATCAGGCGGCAGGCCGTGGCGAAGGCATATTCCTCGATCGTGCTCTTGCCCGCGGCCTTCTCGGTATAGATGGCGCGGCGCTTGTTGTTGAGATCGCGAACCATCGCGCGGACATCGGCGGAAGCATTGCCGATCACGCCCAGATAGCCGTCCTTCTGCTCGCCGACCTGCCCTGCGGCGCGCGCGGCGGCATAGGCCGGGTCGCGGCCTTCCTGCGCCAGTGCGGCGCTTCCGGTGCCGAACGCCAGGGCAACTGCACCGCAAAGGGTCACGAAGCTGTTCAAACGGATCTTGCTCATCAGAATACGCCTTCGTTTTCCTTGATCGTGTTCTCCGCATCCTGGGAGAGCCGATAGATCACTTCCTGCCTGATGTTGATGTTGAGTTCGATAACGATCGGCTTGTCCGGAGCGGATACGTTCACGCAGCCCCCCAGCGCCGATCCGAAACCCAGCACCAGCATCACGGCGCAAACGGCGCGCCCACCGAACCGGAAACCCTTCCGCTGCGGGTCGTATTGTGCCTGGCTCATCATGGCCGGGCTTGTCGCAGCCGGAACGCTTCCGGTCAATTCCAGGGCCTTCATGGGTTATTCTCGCTGACTGGAGGCTGAATGGTGGCTGGCGCAGGACGAACCGAGTCCGGCGCCGGCAAAGGGAGGGACGCCGATGGGGGCGGCACTACGAAAGGTGTGCCGTTCTGGATCCCCAGGGTGCGCGGGTCGGTGACGTAAGTGGGATCGTAAAGCGAGCGCATCGAGCCGAACAGACTGAAGAACGGCGCCTTGATCTTGACGACGAAGCGGATCGGCAGCTTGGCGATCTGGCGGGTGAGGAAGTTGCGCTGCGCCGTTTCGCCCTGGCTCAGCCCGTCGAAGCTCAGCCGCGTGAAGATGTCGCCTGCCAGCGAACCGCCGAGACCGATCTCCATGTGCTTGTATTGGAGCGATTTCAGCGCGCCGAAGGCAAAATTGCCCATCGCCGAGAGATCCTTGTACGTCAGCGCGCCAAGATAGCTGACGCTGCCGCCCGGATCGCGCGAGGCGAGGTAGCCGTCGACGATGCGCCCGCCCTGTTCGTCGAAGACCATCGGCACTTCGCCGTCGAACACGCCGCTAGCGCTGATATTGGTGAGTTCGAGGTGCTGCACGAAAGTCGCCGCATCCAGCCCTTTTACGTTGAGCTTGTAGTGCCGCGTCTCGGCCACGCCGATTCGCATGGTCGCCGGATCGAGCGTGAGCGTGCCCGCCATGAACGGCCAGCTTGCGCCGTTTAGGCGCAGCAGGAAGCCCGGCTCCATCTGGAACGAGAGTTCGCCGTCGTTCACCTCGATACCGGGATTGATCGAGGCGATCTTCAGCTTCTGGTCGGGCGCGGTTACGAGGCCGAGCAGATCGGTGAACACGACTTCGCCGGTCAGGCCCTTCACCGGGCCGAAGGGAGCCGCGAAATCGAGAGCATCCGTGGCGAAACGCCCCTTGCTGGTCACGCCCTTTTCGTTCCAGTCGATTCGCCCGCTGCCGTGCACTTCGCCCTGGAGGTTCGAGACGATGCCCAGCAACAGCGGCGAAAGCGCCTCGGCCTGCAAGTCCTTGTCGAAAGTGATGCCCGATACGGCGAGGTCGGCATGGCCGCTCGCGGTGCCGAGGTCGTGGACGATATCGGCGCGGACCACCTCGCGATCGCTCTTCGGCTCGCGCATCACCGCCTGCGCGGTAATCACGTTGTTTTCGAGCCGCAGCGTACCGTCATGGGCGACCAGCGGCTGGAAACGCGGCACCGGCTGGCGGTCGACGAGGGTGAAGCGTGCCTGGTCGATGCTCAGCACGCCGCCGGAATAGCGCCAGTTTCCGGCGGTCTGCCTGAGATCGAGCGGCACCGCGGCCAGCGCAATGTCCGCCTCGTCGAAAGCGCCGCCGATATCCTTGCCCACTTGCGCGTCAAGCGTCGCGAGCCGGAACCGCGAGGGTGCCTCCGGCGGACCGAGGCTGACGTCGATCGCCTTCGCGGTGAGTGCGCCGGGCCTGCCCGCCAGTTGGGCATAGCCGAGTGGACCGCTGGCGATGCGAATCGGCGTCTCGCCCAGCCGTCCCGATACGTCGAGCGCGGGAACGCCCGCCGCGATATCAAAGCCCTGCCCCCGGCTGCGCAGGATCGCCTGTCCCGGCGCCGGGCAGACCTGCAAGGCTCGCCGGTCGAGCGTGAGATTGGCGAAGGCAAGGCGGTCGAAACCGATCTTCGTGCAGTTCGGCCAGACCGAAAGCGTGCCATCGGCGCCCCAGCGGCCATCGACGGGCAGGACCAGGTTCTGCGCCGAACCGCCCGGCAGCGCGCCGGAAAGCCGGGTCTCGCCAGTAAAGTGCATCGTGCCGTCGGTCGTCTGGGTCAGCGCGAAACGGGGCACGGCGAGGCGCGAATCGCCTGCGCGATACTCCGCCATCTCGACCTGGAGCGCGAGGCGCCCGCGCGCGTCGCTTTCCATGCGGCCGGTCACGTTCGGCAGCCCCTTGCCGCCGCTGGCGAAATTGCCGGTGACGACCGGACGGCGCGCGCCGAACACCGCCTGTACTTTCGACAGGTCGAGCAGTGAGGCTCCGCTACCGCCGCGCAAGTGCCCACGCGGCAGGACAAGGCTCATACGCCCGTCCTCGCGCCGCAAAACGAGGCTGGCGTCGAGCCTGCTGCCGCGCGTCTCGCGGGCGAGCGCCGTACGGACCTGTCGCAGGATCGGCGCGGCCAGCGTGCCCTCGCCGGACTTCTCCGCGCCTGCGAGCAGCGCGTCCACCGATTCGCCGAGTGCGAGGTCCCGACCCGTCACATCGCCATCGAGATCGAAATGAGCGAAACCGGCGCTCGATCGCATCCGTCCGTCGAAACCGAGTTCGGCCAGCCGCGCCTGCGGCGTCGCCAGTCCGCGCGCCTTGGCTTCGAACTGCGCATTCAGTGCGGCCTTGCGGAAGGTGAAGCGTCCCGATCCGGTCAGCCCGGACAGGCGATTCGCCGCGAACGACCCCGCACCGGCATCGAGACCGATCTTGCCTTCGCCGCCGTCGAGCAGGCGGTCCAGCGTGACGTCGAGTTGCGCGCCGCTCTGCGCGAGTTTCAGCGATTGCTGCGGACAGGCGAGACCGGCCAGCCGTAGCGGCCCGGTGAAGCGCGGCCTGCCATCGGACACGTGCAGCTTGCCATAGAGCGTCGTCCGCCCCGCCTCGCAGCCCCCTGCCGCCAGATGCGGCGACAGTGCGGCGAGTTCGCCCTTGAAGCCGCCGCGCAGGCCGCCCTCACCCGCCAGTTTCGCGGCGATCCGGCCATAGTCGCTCTCGATCAGCGCCCGCCCGTCGACCACCGCGACGTCGTAATCCGGCAGCGCGTAATCCTTGGTCTCGCCGCTCGGCTCCATCAGCTTGTCGAGCGAGCCGAGGCTGAACTTGCCATTATGGAGCGAGCCGAACAAACGCGGGCGAAGCACCGTGATCCGCCCGATCCCCGGCCAGCCCCAATTAAGCCGAGTGGCGACACGCAGTTCGGCAATCGTGAGGTCCGGATGCTTGGGATCACCGATCACGAGGTTGCGGACCACCTGTTCGGTCGGTCCCACTTCCTCGATCTCGTAAGTCGCCGGAAGGCCCAGCTTGGCCAGTTCGCCCGAGATCAGGTTCTCGGCGATATCCTCGCGCAGGAGCCACACCGCGCCCAGCCCGAGAGCCGCGCTAGTGAGCAGGGCGAGCGCGATCGCCCGCCTGCGCTTGCGGCGCGGCAGCGATAAATCCGCCGATGCGGTAGGTTCGTCATGCTCCTGCGGCATTCGGTCCTTCACTTGCGCTCGCCGCTCGGGAAAGGCAATTGTCTGCGCACGTTATGCCCGACCGCAACAGTCTCTTCGATGAACCTGCCGAAGCGGCGCCCGATTTGGCCGCCGCTGCAGGAAACGACCCGAGCGGGCATCGCTCGAGGCTGCGCAAGCGCCTGCTCGACGGCGGAGCGGAGGCGCTAGGGGATCACGAGGTCATCGAACTCCTGCTGATGCAGGCCGTTCGCCGCAGGGATATGAAGCCTGTCGCCCGCAGCCTGATCCAGCGCTTCGGGTCGCTGGCGGGCGTGCTCCAGGCCGATCCGCGCACTCTGGAAGGCCATCCCGGCATGGGCGAGGCCACCGTAGCCGCGCTGAAAGTCGTGACCGTCGCCGCCACCCGTCTTGCCCGCCAGAAACTACGCGAGGCCCCGGTGATCGGCTCGTGGCAGGCGCTGATCGACTACCTGACGATCGACATGGCCCACCTCACGCGCGAGCGGGTGCGGGTGCTCTATCTCAATGCCAAGAACATGCTGATCCTCGACGATCTCGTCGGCGACGGCTCGATCGACGAAGCCGCGATCCATCCGCGCGAAGTGATTCGCCGCGCGCTCGACATCGGCGCCACCGCGCTGATTCTCGTGCACAACCACCCCTCCGGCTCCCCCGAACCCAGCCGCGCCGATATCGACGTGACCAATCGCATCGCCGAAGCCGGGCGCCTGCTGGGCGTCTCGGTGCACGACCACGTCATCATCGGCCGCGAGGGCCATATCAGCCTGCGCGCCAAGGGCCTGATCTGACATGTGCGTCGCCGCCGTCGCCTGGCAGGCCCATCCGGACTGGCCGCTCGTCGTCGCCGGAAACCGGGACGAGTTCCACGCCCGCCCCGCCGCGCCGCTGGCGCAATGGCGGGACGGCAGCGCGATCATCGCCGGACGCGACCTGCTGGGCGGCGGAACATGGCTGGGCGTCTCGACGCAAGGCCGTATGGTGCTTGTCACCAATTACCGCGTGCCGGAAGGCTCGGTTCCGGGCAGACCCTCGCGCGGCAAGCTCGTAACCGACCTGCTGCAAGGCCGCGCGCCGGAATCGCTCGCGGCAATGAATCCATTCAATCTCGTCGAGGTGGCAGCAGGCGAGGCGCGGTACCTGACCAACTACCCCCAAATCGAATCGCGCGTCCTCACACCCGGCATCCACGGCCTGTCCAACGGCGGCTTCGACCTGCCCTGGCCCAAGACCGTGCAAGTCGAAGAGGCCCTCGCGCAGTGGCTCGCGGCAGGATCCGGCGATCCGGTTCCGCTGCTGGACAGCTTGCGCGCCGAAACGCCCGATCCCCGCCAAGCCCGCCCCGAGGACGGCCCGGAACCGCGATTCGCCCCGGTCTTCATCCGCGATCCGGTCTACGGCACGCGGTGCAGCACGGTCATCGCCGTCCACCACAGCGGCAGCGGCCTGATCGCCGAGCGCAGCTTCGCTCCGGATGGCAAAGTGACAGGCGAAGTCCGGATCGACTTTTCATGGACCATTGACCCATCCGCTTCGGCCCAAACCCCTGTATGAATGGACCGGCCGATGGTTCGGTGCGACAGGGGACCTTATGCGACAACGACCAGCCGATCGAACGAGGCGTCCCATTCTTTCCCCATCCAGACTGCTCAGCGGCTGCCTCCTGCTGCTGACCGCAGGATGCAGCACGGTCTCCCCACCTTCGCGCGATATCGCCTGCGACGCCGCACTGCCCCCCAAGGTCACGCTCTCCGCCGACGGCCAGAGCGCCAAGACCACGCTTTCGGTGCTGAGCTACAACATCGAGGGCCTCGGTTGGCCCGCGCGCAGCGGCCGCAAGCCTTCGCTCATGGCCATCGGTCGGCACCTCTCCGAGATGCACGCAGCGGGCACTGCGCCCGATGTCGTGCTGTTCCAGGAGATGTTCGGAGGTCCGGCCAAGAAGGCGGTGCGTTCCTCGGGCTATCCCGCCATCGAATCCGGCCCGCACCGCACCACCCGCGCGCGCGGCTCGACCAGGGAGAAACTGCCCGGCGTTTCCCGGTGGAAGCGGGGCGAACTCGGCCTTCACGTCTACGGCAGCGGCCTTGCCATCGCCTCGCGCTACGCCATCGTCGATAGCGACCGACGCGCTTACGGACGCAAGTCCTGCGCCGGGTTCGACTGCCTTGCCAACAAGGGCATCGCGCTGGCCCGCATCGACATTCCCGGCGTACCGACGCTGATCGACGTTTACGACACCCACATGAATTCGCGCGGCGCTTCCAAGGCCCCCGCCCCGCGCAACCTCGCCGCCCACGACCGGCAGGCGCTGGAAGCCTCGGAATTCATCGACCGCACCCATGACGATTCGACTCCGGTGATCTTCGGCGGCGATTTCAACATGCGCCACTCCGAGCCGCGCTGGGAGAATTTCTCGCGCTACCAATCCCTCGAACTGGTCCATCGCATCTGCAAGGACCCGGCCTCGGGCTGCGACGTGCGCATGTCGTGGGACGGCGACGAGCCGTGGATGGACACCCAGGACCTCCAGTTCTTGTGGAACGGCGACCGCGTCCAGATTCGCCCGATCCGGGTCGAAGCGCTGTTCGACGGCAGGCCGGGCAGCCCGCGGCTTTCCGACCATGACGGCTTTCTCGTGACCTACGAACTCAGCTGGAAAGCCGCCGACACCCGCCGCCCCGGTTGCAGTCCGATACCGGGGGCGCTGGTCGCGGGCCGCTGAGGCCCATCTTCACGGCGCAGACCCATCACGGCGCAGGCGAGGCCAGGATCTCCAGCAGCTTCGCGCCGAAGACTTCCGGCGCCTCGACTTGCGGCGAATGGCCGTAATCGGGAAATTCGACGATTCGCGCCGAGGGCATCACGGCGGCCGCCTGCGGAGCCGCTTGCGGAACCGAGGTCAGCTTGCCGCGAATCTCGGCGGGTGCCTGGCCTTTGCCGAAGACCGTCGTGTCCTTCATCCCGATCATCAAGGTGACCGGCACCACCAGCCTGCCGAACTCGTGGCTGACCGGCTGGGTGAGGATCATCTCGGCGGTCTTCGCCTGCGCCAGTTCCGCCGCGTCCTGGTCCGGCGTGGCATATTGCCCGGCCAGCATCTTCACCCAGCGGTCGTAGCGCGGGTTCCAGTCGCCATGATAATAGGTGTCGAGCTGATACTGCCGCATGGCGGCATAGTCCTTGGCCCGCTCGGCGGCGAGCAGCTTGTCGAGCGGGACATAGGGCACGCCCTCGGCCATCGAATCGACCAGTCCCAGCGGATTGACCAGCGCCAGCCGCTCGACCGCCTGCGGATACATCAGCGCGAAACGCAGGCCAAGCATGCCGCCGGTCGAATGACCAAGCACGATCGCCTTCTCCAGCCCGACTTTCTCCATCAGCCGGTGCGTCGTCTCCGCCATCATCGCGAAGCTGTACTGTGCCGAGACGGGCTTGGACGACTTGCAGAAGCCGAGCTGGTCCGGGATCAGCACCCGGTAGCCCGCGCTTAACAGCGTCTTCGCAGTATCCTCCCAGGTGGCGCCGCAGAAGTTCTTGCCGTGGAGCAGGACCACCGCATGACCGTTCGGCTGCTCCGGCTGGACGTCCATATAGGCCATCGAGGCTTCCTCGGCCCCCAGCTTCACGTCCATGCGCGCGACCGGCCAGGGATAGGGGAAGCGTTCGAGGTCGGTGCCGAATTCCTCCAGCTTGATGTCCTGCGCCTCGGCCCGGAAAGGCGCGCAGCCCAAGGGCAGAGTCATGGCGAGAATTGTCAGAAGAGCGCGTCGCATCGCGGTCCTTTCTGTTGCGAAGAGAGCCGGTGCGGCCTCTCTTCAGCCCTTCACGGATAAGCGCGTGAAGCTTCGAATGGCTCCTTAGACCCGGAAAATCGTTTTCCTACAACCGTTAGGACCAATATGCTCCCACGCATGCGCAGAACCAATCGCCCTTCTCTTCCGGTTTTCGCAAGCGTGGAAGGGCGATGGGAGGGCCTGACTTTTTTCTCCCCTGGACTGTGTAAACCGTGTCAACCTGCGCAAGAACCGGTGCTTCGCGGCGCGATGATTCCCGCCGGGTCGGACCTGCCCGCCCTTGCCTTTATCGCAAGCCCGCCTTAGCGGCTCCCGGCAAGAGGCCCAGGCAGTAGCCGGCCCCCTCAAGGTCACATCCCGCTAGGTCACACTAGGAGTCGAACATGGTCCCCCGTTACGCCCGCCCCGCAATGACCGCGATCTGGGAGCCCGAAGCCCGCTACCGCATCTGGTTCGAGATCGAGGCGCACGCCGCCGTGAAGATGGGCGAAATGGGCACCGTCCCCGCCAGCGCCGGACAGGCCCTGTGGGACTGGTGGGGCACCAGCCCGAAGATCGACGTCGCCGCGATCGACGCCATCGAAGCCGTGACCAAGCATGACGTCATCGCCTTCCTCGACTGGGTGGCCCAGCAGGTCGGCCCCGAAGCGCGCTTCATGCATCAGGGCATGACCAGCTCCGACGTGCTCGACACCACGCTGAACGTCCAGCTGGTGAAGGCTGCCGACATCCTGCTGGAAGACCTCGATGCCCTGCTCGCCGCGATCAAGCGGCGCGCCGAAGAGCACAAGTACACCCCGACCATTGGCCGCAGCCACGGCATCCATGCCGAGCCGGTGACTTTCGGCCTGAAGATGGCCGAAGCCTATGCCGAATTCGCGCGCTGCAAGAAGCGCCTGATCGCCGCCCGCGAGGAAGTCGCCACTTGCGCGATCTCGGGCGCGGTCGGCACGTTCGCCAACGTCGATCCGGCGGTGGAACAGTACGTCGCCGACAAGATGGGCCTCGAAGTGGAGCCGGTCTCCACGCAGGTCATCCCGCGCGACCGTCACGCCATGTTCTTCGCGGTGCTGGGCGTGATCGCCAGCTCGATCGAACGCCTCGCCATCGAAGTGCGCCACCTGCAGCGCACCGAAGTGCTTGAGGCCGAAGAATACTTTGCGCCCGGCCAGAAGGGCTCGTCGGCCATGCCGCACAAGCGCAACCCGGTGTTGACCGAAAACCTCACCGGCCTGGCCCGTGTCGTCCGCTCGTCCGTCACCCCGGCCATGGAGAACGTGGCGCTGTGGCATGAGCGCGATATCTCGCACTCCTCGGTCGAACGCTTCATCGGCCCGGACGCGACGATCACGCTCGACTTCGCGCTGGCCCGCCTGACCGGCGTGGTCGACAAGCTGCTCGTCTATCCCGAGCGCATGCAGAAGAACCTCGACCGCATGGGCGGCCTCGTCCACTCGCAGCGCGTGCTGCTGGCGCTGACGCAGGCGGGCCTGACGCGCGACCAGTCGTATCGCCTCGTGCAGCGCAATGCGATGAAGGTCTGGGAATCGGACGGCCAGCTCTCGCTGCTCGAACTGCTCAAGGCCGACGAGGAAGTCACTGCCGCGCTGCCGGTCGAAGTGATCGAGGACAAGTTCAACCTCGATTACCACTTCAAGCAGGTCGACACGATCTTCGCGCGCGTTTTCGGGAACTAAGCGCCTTTCCGACACTTCCCATGCCTCGCAATCGCGCTTAGCATCAGGCGTGATTGCGAGGTCTTGCTGCACGACCCATTGTGCAGGAATTGCCGGAGGGTACATGAATATTGTCCGCACGGTGCTGTGGGTCGCCATCACCGCGATCCTGGTCGCATTCATCGTCATGAACTGGACCTGGGTCGACGTGAACTTCTGGCCCCTCGACGGTGCCAACTACATGCACTTCCAGTGGCCGGTGGGCTTCGTCGCGCTGGTCTTCTTCGTGCTCGGCATGGCGCCGGTCTGGCTCTACCTGCGCGCGCTGCGCTGGCGGTTCCAGCGCCGCATCGCCAGCCTCGAAAACTCGCTGCGGGCCAACAGCGTGCCGTCCTCCGTTCCCGAGGCGCCGGTTTCGGTGCCCCTCTCCACTCCCGAACCTTCCCCGGAATCCTGAGACCATGAACAGCAATCCCGTCTATCTCGCCCTCGACCTTCCCCGCCTCGATGCCGCCGAGGCGCTGGCCCGCAAGGTTTCCGGGCATATCGGCGGGATCAAGCTCGGCCTCGAATTCTTCTGCGCCCACGGCCATCACGGCGTGCACGAACTGCACAAGCTGGGCCTGCCGATCTTCCTCGACCTGAAGCTCCACGACATTCCGAACACCGTGGCAGGCGCGATGCAGGCGATCCACGTCCTCGAACCCTCGATCGTCACCATCCACGCCGCGGGCGGCCGCGCGATGATGGAAGACGCCAAGGCCGCGGCGGGCGAGAACACCAAGGTCGTGGCCGTCACCGTGCTCACCAGCCTCGACGGCGGCGATCTCAACGCGATCGGCGTTCAGGCAGAGCCGCACGAACAGGCGCTGCGCCTGGCCGAACTCGCGCAGTCGGCAGGTCTCGACGGCATCGTCTGCTCGGGCCATGAAGTCGGCGCGGTGCACCGGCAGTGGAAGGACGGCTTCTTCGTGGTTCCCGGCCTGCGCCCCGACACCGACGGCAACGGCGACCAGAAGCGCATCATGACCCCCCGCGCCGCCCGCGATGCCGGAGCCAGCGTGCTCGTCATCGGCCGTCCGATCAGCCGCGCCGAAGATCCGCTGGCGGCGGCAAAGGCCATCGAAGCAACGCTCTGAACTAAAATGCTCGGGCGCCGACATGCTGGATCGGCGCCCGATGCACCCAAACCTTTCACAGCGCAAAATGCACGGTTCAGCGCCGGGCAACCTCGTCCCCTCCAGATCGTTGATCCGGCCAATGGATGGCCGAATGGAGAGTGCGACCTCATGAATTCCCTGAACCTGCTTGCCGTTACCACGGCCGCGATCGTCTCGGCAGCGGCCGTACCGGCCATGGCCCAGGACTCCGGCCTGGTTCCCGCCATCGCCGCCGGGCACACCCTGCTGACCGTCAATGCCCAGGGTTCGTCCACGCGCACACCGGACATGGCGAGCTTCTCGGCAGGCGTCACCACGCAGGGCACCACCGCCAGCGAGGCGCTCAACGCCAATTCCACGCGGATGAACCAGGTGATTGCCTCGCTGAAGCGCGCAGGCGTGGCCGACAAGGACATCCAGACCAGCAACCTCAGCCTGAACCCGGTCTATGCCCAGCCCAAGCGCCAGCCTGACGGCAGCTATGTCGATGGCCCCCGCGAGATCGTCGGCTACGAGGCGAGCAACACCGTCGGCGTGCGGCAGCGCAAGCTGGACGACATGGGCAAAGTGATCGATGCCCTCGTCAAGGCCGGTGCGAATCAGGTGAACGGCCCCAACTTCTCGCTGTCCCAGCCGGACGCCGCCCAGAACGAGGCGCGCGTCGCCGCAATCAAGGACGCCCGCGCCCGCGCCGACCTCTATGCAGGCGCTGCCGGAATGCACGTCACCCGCATCGTCTCGATCAGTGAAAGCGGTGGCTACGCGCCCGCACCCGTCATGTACCGCGCCAAGGCTGCCATGGATTCGCTCGCTTCCGCCCCGCCGGTCGCCGCCGGGGAACTGGAAACCAACGTCAACGTCACGGTCCAGTTCGAACTGGCGCCGTGATGCCCCTGCTCAATTGAGCATCATGTCCTGCGACTGGATATCGTAGCCGGTCAGCGAAACTTTGCCTTCGTCACCCTTGCGATAGACGAACTGTTCGACGCCCGAACCGTGCTCGAATACCGTCTGATACGTGAGGGTGACGAAGGTCCCGCCGGTGGTGGCATTGGCATTCCAGCCCACCTGCTTGGCTTCCTTCACTTTCCCGAGCTTGCGGTGCACCGCAGCCAGCACCTTTTCGAGCTGGCTCCGCTGCGCCCCCTGCCGCAGCGCCGGATCGGCCTGCTGCCAGATCGCGGGCAAGTCACCGGCGTCCAGCGCCTGGTGGAACTTGCCGACTTCGACCTCGGCGTCCTTGAACGACTCCTTCACCCCGCAGCCCGCCAGCATTGCGGCGGCGGCAAATGGCATTAGATAGCGGCCCAGTCTGTTCATCGTCGGTCCCCTTGCATCGGGACCGCAATCTAGGCCGGAAACGCGACATGCCAACTGCGGCGATCAAGATCTGCGGGATAAGCACTCCCGAATCCCTCGAAGCCGCGATTCGCGCACGCGCCGCTCATGCCGGATTCGTGTTCTTCCCCAGGAGTCCCCGCAACGTCACCCCGGCCGAAGCCGCCGCGCTGACCGAGCGCGCGCAAGGCCGGATCGGCCGGGTCGGCCTTTTCGTCGATGCCGATGACGCGACGATTGCCGAGGCCGTCGCCAGCGCCCGGCTCGACACGCTCCAGCTTCACGGCAGCGAAACGCCGGAACGCGCAGCCCAGCTTCGCGCCCGCTTCGGCATCCCCGTGTGGAAGGCGCTCTCGGTCGCGACGGCGGAAGATGCCGCCCGGGCGAGCGCCTATGCGGGCGCCGTCGATCTCGTGCTGTTCGATGCCAAGACGCCGAAAGGAACCCTGCCGGGCGGCATGGGCCTCAGCTTCGACTGGAAGCTGGTGGCGAACTGGAAAGGCCCTGTGGCCTGGGGACTGGCCGGAGGGCTGAACCCGGAGAACGTCGCGGAGGCGATCCGGCTCACCGGCACGCCGCTAGTGGACACCTCATCGGGTGTCGAAAGCGCGCCGGGGGTCAAGGACTTGAACCGCATCGAAGCCTTCGCACGCGCTGTACAAAGCGCCTCGGACTTCTGAGAGGCTCCTGCACAACAAGAAAGGGCGGCCCCTCATAGACCGCCCTTCCCTGGCTTACGCTCCTTGCAGAGCGGATTCCTTATACGGGCTTCGGCCCGACGAACTCGGTAGCTGCGTCGGGCCGAAATCCGATCAGAACTTCACGCCAACGCCAACCAGTCCGACGTCTGCGTCGGGGGTGTTGTCGCCGATCAGCAGGTGCTTGTATTCGACCTTGCCGTAGAAGCGGTCGTTCAGGGCCTGCTCAACGCCGCCGCCGACAGCAACGGCGCTGTTGCCGTACTTGCTGTACTTCGACTGCCAGGTCGAGTTGGCATAGAGCTTGGTGGTCGGGGTGACCTTGAAGCCGGCGCGGCCGCCGACGCCCCACGAAACGCGGTAGTTGTCGGCCAGGATCTTGTCTGCCGAACCTTCAACGCCCACGAAGAACTTTTCGCCCAGGTCGTAGTCGTAACCGACTGCAACGCCGCCGACTGCTTCGCTGTCGCTGCCGTTCCAGATGATGCCGGTGCGGGCTTCGACGCGCGCTTCATTGGCCAGAGCGGGGGTGGCGGCGGCCACGGCAGCAACCGCGGCGAGCGAAACGAGTGCAATACGCATATTCTTAAACTCCAGTATTTTCCCGGCCCTCACCGGGGAGGCCCCGCTGCTCCCCCGAACCTTTCGCCCAGATGAACAAAAATTTTATAATTACGAGAAAACGTCACGAAACTGCCACTTACAGACACTATCTTGCCAATGCAGTTATGCCTGTTGCAAGCTTTGCAATTGAAAAAGGGCATGGCGATCCCAACGGATGTTAGGCGCTGGACTTGACCGCGCGGCTCTGCCAATCGGCCGGATCATGACCACCCAAACGCCCGTGAACAGTTTCCGCACGCTCCCCGACGAGACCGGCCACTTCGGCCAGTTCGGCGGACGCTACGTCGCGGAAACGCTGATGCCGCTGATTCTCGATCTCGAGAAGGAATACCGCAAGGCGCAGCAGGACCCGGCGTTCTGGGCGGAATTCGATGCGCTGATGAAGGACTTCGTGGGCCGCCCGAGCCCGCTCTACTTCGCCCCGCGCATGACCGACTATTTCCGCGCCAAGGCCCCCGCCGGGAAAGGCCCGAAGATCTACTTCAAGCGCGAGGAACTGAACCACACCGGCGCGCACAAGATCAACAACTGCATCGGCCAGATCCTGCTCGCGATCCGCATGGGCAAGACCAAGATCATCGCCGAAACCGGTGCGGGCCAGCACGGCGTCGCCACGGCCACCGTCGCCGCGCGCTTCGGCCTGCCCTGCAAGATCTTCATGGGCGCCAAGGATATCGAGCGCCAGAAGCCCAACGTGTTTCGCATGAAGCTGCTGGGCGCGGAAGTGATCTCCTGTGAAAGCGGCTCGCAGTCCCTGAAGGACTCGATGAACGACGCGCTGCGCTACTGGGTCGCGAACGTCCACGACACCTTCTACATCATCGGCACTGCCGCAGGGCCGCACCCCTATCCGGAACTGGTGCGCGATTTCCAGTCGATCATCGGCAAGGAAACGCGCGAACAGATGCTGGAAAAGGAAGGTCGCCTGCCCGACATGCTGGTGGCGGCCGTGGGCGGCGGATCGAACGCGATCGGCCTGTTCCACCCCTTCCTCGACGATCCCGAAGTCCAGATGACCGGCATCGAGGCAGCGGGCTACGGCATCGATACCGACAAGCACGCCGCCTCGCTGACCGGCGGCAAGCCCGGCATCCTCCACGGCAACAAGACCTATCTGTTGCAAGATGAGGACGGCCAGATCACCGAGGCGCACTCGATCTCGGCGGGACTCGACTATCCGGGGCTTGGGCCGGAGCACTCGTGGCTGCATGAGAGCGGCCGCGTGAACTACGTGCCGATCACCGACACCCAGGCGCTCGAAGCGTTCCAGCTCTGCTGCGAACTGGAAGGCATCATCCCGGCGCTGGAAAGCTCGCACGCGCTGGCTGCGCTGCCCCAGCTGACCACGGAGATGGACGAGGACAAGCTGCTCGTCGTCAACGTCTCGGGCCGCGGCGACAAGGACATCTTCACCGTCGCCGAAGCGCTGGGCGTGGAGTTGTGAAATTCCGCAGGGCCGGAATCGAGCTTTGCGGAATTCTGGCTTTGGCGTTCGCTTTCTGGCTCGTCACGCAGGTTTTCCGACAAGGCTTCCATCCGGCTCGCTGGGATTACGGAATTTGGGCGTGGTTGAACGCCGTGTCCCTCGCCGTGATACTAGAACTGCTAGGCCGCCTCTTCGCCCGTTTTACCGGCATTTTCAGAGCTACAAAATGACCCGCTTCGCAACCGCATTCGCCAAAGGCCCCGCGCTCGTCTGCTTCATCACCGGGGGTGACGGCGACACCGCCGCCAATCTCGACGCGCTGGTCGAAGGCGGCGCCGACGTGATCGAACTCGGCATGCCCTTCACCGATCCGATGGCCGATGGCCCGGCGATCCAGGAAGCGAACATCCGCAGCCTCGACGCAGGCACGAAGACCGCCGACATCTTCCGCATGGCCAGCGAGTTCCGCACCCGCCATCCGCAGGTTCCGCTGGTGCTGATGGGCTATGCCAACCCGATGATCGCGCGCGGCGCGGAGTGGTTCGCAGACGAATGCGCCAACGCCGGAGTCGACGGCGTGATCTGCGTCGATATTCCGCCGGAGGAAGATGCCGAACTCGGCCCGGCCCTGCGCGACAAGAACGTCTCGCTGATCCGCCTCGCCACTCCAACCACCGATGCCGCGCGCCTTCCCGCCGTTCTCGATGGCTCCTCGGGCTTCCTCTACTACGTCTCGGTCGCCGGTGTGACCGGGATGCAGCAGGCGGCACAAGGCTCGATCGAGGATGCCGTGGCCAAGCTCAAGGCGGCCAGCTCGATCCCCGTCGCGGTTGGCTTCGGCGTGCGCACGCCCGAGCAGGCGAGCGCGATCGCCAAGGTCGCGGACGGCGTGGTCGTCGGCTCGGCGCTGGTCGATCTGGTCAAGCAGCACGGCACCGCAGCGCCCGCCCATCTGCGCGCGCTGACCTCGGCGCTGGCCGAAGCGGTCCACGCCGAGCACTGACCCTTCAAATTTCGTCATTGCGAAGAGCATGACGACACAGCAATTCCGTACATCGCGGCAGCCGCCAAGGCTTGCCGCGATATTCTTTTTCCGGACGGATGCCATGAAAGACTTCGCCACCTCCGAAGACCCGCGCGTTCAGGCCCAGCTTGACCGCCTCGCCGCGCTCTCGCTTCCCCAGGGCCGCTTCGGGCTGGAGACGATCCACGCGCTGCTCGAACGGCTCGGCAATCCGCACAAGCGCCTGCCGCCGACCTTCCATGTCGCCGGAACCAACGGCAAGGGATCGACCTGCACGTACCTCCGCTTCATGCTCGAAGCCCAGGGCCTGAAGGTCCATTCCGCCACCAAGCCGCATCTGGTCCGCTACAACGAGCGTATCCGCCTCGGCGGCAAGCTGATCTCCGACGAAATGCTGGCCGACCTGCTGCGCGAAGTGCTCGACGCGGGCGAAGACCTCGGCCCCAGCTTCTTCGAAGTGACGACGGCGGCGATCTTCCTCGCCTTCGCCCGCGAACCGGCGGATGCCTGCGTGATCGAAGTCGGCCTCGGCGGGCGACTCGACGCGACCAATGTCCTCGACCATCCCGCCGCCTGCGGTATCGTCACTCTCGGCATCGACCACGAGGCCTTCCTGCTGCGCCCAGAGGACGGCGCCCCGGAAGAACCGCTCGCCCGCATCGCTTTCGAGAAGGCCGGGATCGTGCGCGGCCCGGCGCCGCTCGTAACGCTGGCCTATCCGGAAAGCGCCACGCTCGAAATCGAGCGCGCCGCGCTCAATGCCGGAGCGCCGCTGCACATGCGCGGGCGCGACTGGGATGCATCCGTGGGTGACGTGATCGAATATTCCGACCGCCACGGCGAACTCGCACTGCCGCTGCCCACTCTGCCCGGCACCCATCAGGCCGAGAATGCCGCGCTGGCCATCGCCATCCTGCGCCATCAGGACCGCGTCACGGTCTCCCCTGAAGCCATGGCCGAGGGCATCCGCGCCGCGCATTGGCCTGCCCGCCTCCAGCACCTTTCGGCAGGTCCGCTGACCCACCATGCCGGTGCCCGCGAGGTCTGGCTCGACGGCGGCCACAATCCCGACGCGGGCCTCGCCATTGCCCGCCATTTCACCGGGCAACAGCTCCATCTCGTGATCGGCATGCTGGCGAACAAGGACCCACGCGCGCTCACCGTGCCTCTCGCTGCAAGCATCGCCAGCATCCGCGCGGTGCCGGTGCCCGGCCACGACTGCCACGGTCCCGCCAGCTTCGGCCCCGGCGCCCTTGCCGCCGACAGCGTGGCGGATGCGCTCGCAGGCCTGCCGGACGATGGTCTACCCGTGCTGATCGCCGGATCGCTCTACCTCTCGGGCGTCGTCCTTGAGGCCAACGACGAAGTGCCCGATTAAACGGGCTTCCTGCGGGCCACCCGCCACCATTCGAGCAGGCACAGGACGATCGCGATCGTGCCAATCCAGGTGACGAGCACAAACATTCGGTAATAGCCCTGCTCCTGAATGAGCTGGCCAAGCGCGCCGCGCCCCAGCGTGCCGACCAGCAGGGTCAGCGACGACAGCAGGGCATATTGCACCGCGCTGTACCCCTTCGAGACGATCGACGAGAGCCAGGCGATATAGGCCGCCCCGGCAATGCCGGTGGCGAGGTTCTCCATGCCGATCGTGACCATCAGCGTGCCGAGACGCGGCTGGCCGCCAAGCTGCTCGACCAGCCAGCTGACGCCCAGAACATCGCTGATCACCGCCATGTGTGCCCCCCCCAGGGCGAGGTCGGCATAGAGCAGGTTGGTCGCGGCGGCGAGCACGGCGCCCAACGTCAGCGTCGCCATGCGGCCCACCACCGTCAGCAGCGTGCCGCCGAGCGCCAGACCCAGCACGATCGCGCCGACGCCGAAGAACTTCGAGGCGATCGCCACCTCGTCCTTCGTGTACTTCAGCTCGCCGAGATAGAACGGATAGGCGAAGGTGCCCCAGATCGAATCGCAGAGGCGGTAAGTCAGCACCAGCGCCAGCGCCAGTACGAGACCCCAGCCCATGCGCCCGACCAGTTCGGTCAGTGGCAGGATCAGCGCGCGATAGAGATGGTCCGCCGCGCGCGCGCCGCCGCCGCTGTGCGGCACGGCCTCAGGCAGCAAATGACGCCCGCTACGCTGGAGATAGACAAGCACGGCGGCAATCGCGGCGGGCAGGATGATCGTCGCGACGACGATCAGCGGGCCGGTCTTGGCCACGAAGTCCACCGCATCCGGACGCGCGCCGGGATCGCTGCCGAGCGAGCGCACCATGAACACCCCGACCGTCACCAACGCCCAGCCCCAGAGCAGGCCGACCAGCCCCAGCGCGATGCCGCGCACGCGCGGGCTGATCTGGCCCGCCTCGCGCAGTTCGAGCAATTCGTCACGATCGTCCGCGCTCGGCGCGGTGGCGTCGGCATCGGGCGCGAAGAGGCAGACCACGCCCGCCACCACGAGGATCAGGCCCATGACGAGGAACACCGAGGTCCAGCCGATGCGCTCGGCGAGGATCAGCGCCAGCGCCCCGCCGACCAGCGCGGCGATGCGATAGCCCATCTGGAACACGGTGGAGAGCATGTCGATCGTCGCCACTTCGTCCGCCACGTCCACGCGCCAGGCGTCGATGGCGATGTCCTGAGTGGCCGAGGCGAAAGCCCCGATCCCGGCAAGCAAGGAGAACAGTCCCAACGCCGCGACCGGATCGAGCTGCGACAGCGTCACGAGAATGATGCCGAGCAGGACTTGCGCCGTGACGATCCACTGCTTACGCCGTCCGAGGCGGCGCAGCACCGGTAGGTCGATACGGTCGAGCGCAGGGGACCAGAGGAACTTGAAGGCATAGGCCAGCCCGATCAGCGAGAACACGCCCATCGTCTCCAGATCGACATGCGCGTCGGAGAGCCAGGCATAGAGCGTGCCGAGCAGCAGCGAATAGGGCAGGCCCGCCGCGAATCCGAAGACGGCCATGAAGCCGGTCTTGCGATTGCCCAAAGCGCGAATCACCGCCCCCCAGCCGGGTTTCGGGGCAGCAGTGGCTTCAGACATCCCGTTTTCTCCTCGTGAGCGGACCGGCGGCGACCCTAACGCATGGTTTCCCGAAGGGAAGGCTGGATGAAGCGGCGATCAACAGGTATGGGCGGGCGAATGTCCAAACCTCCTTTCAAGTCCGGCGGCCCGAAGCGCGGCGGCTCCTACCGCGATGGCGGCTCTTCCCGTGGCCCCGCCCGTACCGGCTCAGGCACCGGCTCCGGCTCCGGCAGCCGCTATAATGCCCATTCAGGCCCCGGAGGTCGGCGCGGCGCCGACGGAGCCGGGCGCGAGGACGGTCGCCGGGAGGAAAGCGGCGGACGTGGCCGTGGCCCTCGCGACGGCGTTTCGCGCGATACCCGCTCTTCGCGTGACGACCGCCCGGCTCGCGGCGGGCGTAGCGATCGCGGCGAAATCTTCGGCCGCAACGAACGCCCCGTCCGCGACGAACGACGCTCGCGGGACGAGCGTCCGAGCCACACGGAACGACCGGCGCGCGGCGAACGGCCGTTCCGGGACGAAGGCCCAGCGCGCGGCGAGCGCCCTGCTCGGGACGGCGCACCGCGCCGAGGCCCCGGCGCCCGCTCCGGCGAGTTCACCCCGCGCGGCGGCGCCTATGCCGCGCGCGGCGGTCCCCGTTCCGCCGATAGCCGTTACTCGGACGCCGAGCGCCCCCGCCGCAAGCCGCCCCGTGCCGCTCCGCAGGCCGCCGCGCCCACGCCGAAGACGCCCGGAATGCCCGTGCGCGAAGGCGAACGCATCGCCAAGCTGCTCGCCCGCGCCGGTGTCGCCAGCCGCCGCGAGGTCGAGCGCCTGATCATCGAGGGCCGCGTCAAGCTGGGCGACGATGTCATCGAGACCCCCTCGACCGTGCTCACCAGCCTGCGCGGCATCACCGTGGACGGCAATCCGGTGCAGGATGCGGAAGAAACCCGCCTCTTCGCCTTCCACAAGCCCGCCGGCCTGCTCACCGCCGAGCGCGACCCCGCCGGTCGCCCGACGATCTACACCGCGCTGCGCAATGCCCTGCCCGAAGGCAGCGGCCGGGTAATGCCGATCGGCCGCCTCGATCTCAACACCGAGGGCCTGCTGCTGCTGACCAACGACGGCGCGTTCAAGCGTGAGCTGGAACTACCCGCCACCGGCGTACCGCGCACCTACCGCGCGCGTACTTTCGGCGACATCTCGCAGGCGCAGCTTGAAGACCTGATCGAGGGCATCGAGATCGAAGGCGTCGTCTACGGCAAGATCGACGCCAACATGGAGCGCCGCACCGGGCGCAACCAATGGATCGAAATGACCCTGACCGAAGGCAAGAACCGCGAAGTGCGCCGCGTATTGGAGCATCTCGGCCTTCAGGTCAGCCGCCTCATCCGCACCTCCTACGGCCCGTTCCGCCTGCTCGACCTGCCCAAGGGCATGGCCATCGAGATTTCCCCGCGCGACCTCGAAAACTTCCGCCGCTCGCTTCCGGGCAGCAAGGTATGAAGGGCGCCGCTGCAAAGACCGGGCCCCTGAAAACAGGATTGCGCATAGTTGCCGGGGAATGGCGCGGTCGCAAGCTGGCCGCGCCCGAGGGCGACACCACGCGCCCGACTGCGGACCGCACGCGCGAGACGCTGTTCTCGATGCTGGCGAGCCGACTCGGCACGTTCGAAGGGCTGAAAGTCGCCGATCTCTTCGCGGGATCGGGGGCGCTCGGCCTCGAAGCGCTGTCGCGCGGGGCCGCGCACTGCCTCTTCGTCGATCAGGACCCGGCGGCGATCCGCGCGATCCGCAGCAATATCGCCAACTTGCACGCCCAGACCCAGACCGACGTGCGGGCCAGCTCGGTGATGTCGCTGGGCGCTGCCAAGGGGACGCTCGACCTCGTGCTGCTCGATCCGCCTTACGAGACCGGAGCGGGCAGCGTCGCGATCGACAAGCTCAATCGGCTCGGCTGGATCGGCGAGCAGACTTGGCTCTGCCTCGAAACCGGCAAGGCGGAATCGGTCTCCATTCGCGGCTTCGCGGTGGAAGCCACGCGCGATGTCGGCAAGGCCCGCCTGCATATCCTGCGCCGCAGCGAGGACTGACCGCGAAGCGGCCTTGCGCCGCTCACCCCCGTTCTCTAGATGTTCGCGGGTGAACGATCTGCAATCCCCCCTGCCCGAGCCTTCCTCCGACCCGCTGATCGAAGGGCTCAATCCGCCCCAGCGCGAAGCGGTCCTCACCACCGAAGGCCCGGTGCTGATGCTTGCCGGGGCGGGCACCGGCAAGACGGCGGCGCTGACGCGGCGGCTGGCCTATCTCGTGCGCAGCCGTCTGGCATCGCCGAGCGAGATTCTCTGCGTCACTTTCACCAACAAGGCCGCGCGCGAGATGCGCGAGCGCGTCGGCCATCTGGTCGGCCCGGCGGTGGAGGGCATGCCCTGGCTCGGCACCTTCCACGCCATCGCCGCCAAGATGCTGCGCCGCCATGCGGAACTCGTCGGCCTGCAACCGAACTACACGATCATCGACACCGACGATCAGCTCCGCCTGCTCAAGCAGCTGATCCAGGCCGAAGGGCTGGACGAGAAGCGCTGGCCCGCGCGGCAGCTCGCCGGATGCATCGACCGTTGGAAGAACCGCGGCCTCAATCCCGGCGATCTCGATGCGGCGGAGAACGAGGCCTATGCCAATGGGCGCGGGCAGAAGTTCTACCAGCTCTACCAGGACCGCCTGAAAGCGGTGAACGCCTGCGATTTCGGCGATCTGCTGCTGCACATGCTGAACATCCTGCGCACCAACCGCGAAGTGCTGGAGCAGTACCAACAGCGCTTCAAATACGTGATGGTGGACGAATATCAGGACACCAATCAGGTCCAGTACCTCTGGCTCCGCCTGATCGCGCAAGTCCGCAAGAACATCTGCGTGGTGGGTGACGACGACCAGTCGATCTATTCCTGGCGCGGCGCGGAAGTGGCCAATATCCTCAAGTTCGAGAAGGATTTCCCCGGCGCCAAGGTGATCCGGCTGGAGCAGAACTATCGCTCCACCCCGCAGATCCTCGCCGCCGCGTCGGGCCTGATCGGCGAGAATACCCAGCGCCTCGGCAAGACGCTGTGGACCGAGCGTCATCCCGGCGACAAGGTGCGCGTGATCGGCGTCTGGGATGCGCCCGAGGAAGCCCGCCGCGTCGGTGACGAGATCGAACGGCTGGAACGCGAAGGCGCCCCGCTCGACCAGATCGCCATTCTCGTGCGCGCCCAGTACCAGACCCGCGAGTTCGAGGACCGCTTCATCTCGATCGGCATGAAGTACCGCATCGTCGGCGGCTTCCGCTTCTACGAGCGCGCAGAAATCCGCGACGCCCTCGCTTATCTGCGCGTTATCGCCCAGCCCGCCGACGACCTCGCCTTCGAGCGCATCTACAACGCCCCCAAGCGCGGCCTCGGCGCCAAGGCGCTGGAGGCGCTGCACACGCTGGCCCGCCGCCGGGGCATTCCGCTCGCCATGGCCGCGATCGAGATCGCCGATACCGACGAACTGCCCGCCCGCGCGCGCAACACCTTCCTCGCCCTGATGCGCGATTTCGCCCGCTGGCGCGACCTCTCGGGCACCGAAAACCCCGCCGACCTCCTGCGCACCGTGCTCGACGAGAGTGGTTATACCGACGCGCTCCAGGCCGAGAAGACGCCCGAATCCAGCGGTCGCCTCGAAAACCTTGTCGAACTCGCCCGCGCCATGGAGGAATACGAAAGCCTCGGCGATTTCCTCGAACACGTCAGCCTCGTGATGGACAACGAGGCGGCCTCGGACGAGGAAAAGGTCACGATCATGACCATGCACGCCGCCAAGGGGCTGGAGTTCGACAACGTGTTCCTGCCCGGCTGGGAGGAAGGCGTGTTCCCCTCGCAGCGGGCGATGGACGAAGGGGCGGTTGGCGGCCTGGAAGAGGAGCGCCGCCTCGCCTACGTCGCGATCACGCGGGCGCGGCGCAAGTGCACGATCCTCCACGCCGCCAACCGCCGCATCTACGGCCAGTGGACCAGCTCGATCCCCTCGCGCTTCATTGCCGAACTGCCCGAGGATCATGTCGACAGCGAGACCACGCTCTCGGGCGGCGCCTCGCTGTGGCGGGCGCAGTGGAGCGAACACAACGATCCTTTCGCCGAAGTCGCCCGCGCCCAGCCTGCCCGCACCATCACGCGCGGCCCCGGCTGGCAGCGCGCCGCCGCGCGGGAATTCGATGCCGCCCCCCGCAAGATCGCCGAATCGACCCGCAGCGCCGCCAGCTTCGCGGCCAAGCCACGCACCGACGTCGAGATCGGCAGCCGCGTCTTCCACGAGAAGTTCGGCTACGGCAAAGTCACCGGGCAGGAAGGCAACAAGCTGGAGATCGACTTCGAACAGGCCGGTGCCAAGCGCGTGCTCGACAGCTTCGTGAAACCGGCCTGATCGGGGGTCAGAGTCCGGCCTTGGCCGGAGCCGCGCTGATCTGCGCCAACCACGGGTCCGTCCCGAACTTCGCGGTTCCATCGGGCGCAAAGTCGAGAATCGCCGTGCCCTCCCCGCTGCGGGCCGACCACTTCGGCAGGGAGCCGCCGTTGGGATTGCCAGTGCGGGCGAAGTTCACGAGATAGGCGCTGATCGTGCGTCCTACGCCGTTGTCGCGTGCGCTTGTCTTGCTCCCGTATTTCACCGCCTGGGTATCGAAGAAGAAGGGAATGTCGGTGGCGTGCCCCGCGCCCTTCCCCGGCGTTTCGGCCGAGGAGGCGACATAGGAGAAGCGATATTCGTAGACCGGCACTCCGGCCTTGGCGACGAGACCGGAAAGCTGCCGTGCCCCGGCGACCATGCCGCCCGTGACTCCGCCGATATCGTCGCTGGTGGCGCCGATCATCATCGGAACGCGGTGAAAGCGCTGCTCCTCATAGGCCTTGCGCTGATCCACCGCGATGCGGCCATCGACGAAGGGACTCGCAAAAGTGCGCGGCCCGCCTGCCGGGGCGAACAGCGCCATGAGATTGAGCCCGTCCGTCACCTGCTCCGCCGAAAGCGCGCGCAGTTTCGCCAGAGCCTGCGGATCGTCGGATTCGATGCCCTTGCTTCGCGCGAATCGCTCGCCGACTGCCTCCACGGCAGAAAGATCGGTCTCGGCCAGACTGGTGCCGTTGCTGCCGGACATTACCACGGCCTTGGCGAACAGGCCTTCCGACTCGGGCGAGGTCACGAGATTGTGCACCGACATCCCGCCCGCGCTTTCGCCGATGATCGTCACATTCTCCGGGTCGCCGCCGAAGGCCGCGATATTGCGTTTCACCCAGCGCAGCGCGGCAATCTGGTCCATGAAACCGTAGTTGCCGACCTGCCCGCCGTCTTCACCGGCTTTGACGAGCGCGGGATGCGCGAAAGTGCCGAAGCGGCCGACGCGGTAATTGAAGCTGAAGAACAGGACGCCCTGTCGGGCCAGCCCAGCCCCCGCATAAGTCGGCGGCGAAGCACCGCCGTTTACGAAGCCGCCGCCGTAAATCCACACGACGACCGGCAGTTTGCCCTTGAATGCGGCAGGTCGCCAGACATTGGCGTAGAGGCAATTCTCGGCAGGCGGCGTGCCAAGAGGCGCCGCGTCGCCGTCGAAGGGCTTCTGCATGCAGTCGTGGCCATAGGCGGTCGCGGGGCGGACATCCTGCCAGGAGGCGGCAGGCTGGGGCGCGCGCCAGCGCAAGGGTCCTACCGGCGGCGCGGCAAAGGGAATGCCCTTCCAGCTCGCCACGCCGTTCTCGACGCTGCCGGAGAGCCTGCCCTGTTCGACACGTACTTCGGTTTTCGGATCGGTCGATGCCGCGCAGGAGGCGGAAAGCGCCCCGGAAAATGCCAGTAAATGCCTGATCTTCATCGAATCCGTTCCCACTGCCCTGCGATGAGGACAGTCTGGCACGGGTTCTCGGTGGCAGGCAAGGGACCGCGTATGCGGTCCCTGAACAGGCCTCAGGCCAGAGCCGAAACGCTCAGGAATTCGGGAATCGGGCCGTTCCAGCCGTCATCCGCAGGTTCTTCGTCGCGGCGGCGCGAACGGTTGCCATCCGCGCGGCGCTCGCGGCGCTGCTCGTCGCCCCGGCTTTCGCGGCGCGGTGCACGCTCTTCGCGGGGTGCCGGACGTTCTTCGCGAGCACGTTCCTCGCGGACCGGAGCACGCTCGCGCCTCTCGCGGCGCGGCTTGTCCTCGCGGGCAGCGGCCTTGGGCGCCTCGACCGCTTCGGCGGCAGGCATCTCGTAGACCGGAATCTTGCCGCCGGTCAGCTTCTCGACGTTCTCGATCGCTTCGGCGTCTTCCGGCGAAACGAACGTGAAGGCCCGGCCCGAAGCGCCACCGCGACCGGTACGACCGATGCGGTGCACGTAGTCGTCGGGATGCCAGGGCGTATCGAAGTTGAAGACGTGGCTCACGCCCTTCACGTCGAGACCGCGCGCGGCGACGTCGGAAGCGACGAGAATGTTGACCGTGCCGTCCTTGAAGCGTTGGAGTTCGGCCAGACGCGCCGGCTGATCCATATCGCCGTGGATTTCGCCTGCGGCAAAACCGTGGCCCTTGAGGCTCTTGGCCAGTTCCCGCACGGTCGTCTTGCGGTTGGCGAAGATGATCGCGGTCGAGACGTTGTCGTTGCGCAGCAGGTGGCGCAGGACTTCGCGCTTCTTGCGCGTCTGCACGGCCACCTTGTGCTGGACGATATTCGTGTTCGTCGATGCCGGGCGGGCGACTTCGATATATTTGGGGTTCGACAGGAAGCGGTCCGCCAGCTTCTTGATGACCGGCGGCATCGTCGCCGAGAACAGCAAGGTCTGCCGGTTGGTTGGCAGCTTCGAGCAGATAGTCTCGATATCGGGAATGAAGCCCATGTCGAGCATGCGGTCCGCTTCGTCGATGACGAGCAGCTCGCAGCCGGTCAGCATGATCTTGCCGCGCTCGAACAAGTCCATCAGGCGGCCCGGGGTGGCTATGAGCACGTCGACGCCGGAGGACAGGGCCTTGAGCTGGTCGCCCATCTGCACGCCGCCGATCAGCAGCGCCATCTTGAGGTCGTGATTCTTGCCGTACTTCTCGAAGTTCTCGGCAACCTGGGCGGCCAGTTCGCGCGTCGGCTCAAGAATGAGCGAGCGCGGCATCAGCGCGCGGCGGCGGCCGTGGGCGAGAATGTCGATCATCGGCAGCACGAAGCTGGCCGTCTTGCCGGTGCCGGTCTGGGCGATACCGATCAGGTCCTTCATCATCAGGACCGGCGGAATCGCCTGCGCCTGGATCGGAGTCGGTTCGCTATAGCCCGCGGTTTCCACCGCTTGCAGCAATTCGTCGGAAAGGCCGAGATCGGCAAAGTTCATAGACAGACAGGTCTCGTTGGCAGGAGTCTTGCGAGAAATACGGGGTACTTCGAAAATGTCGCGGCGCGGCAGCGAGCCACGAATCAATCGATCCACGCGCATGCCAATCGTACACCTGCGCGCCGCCTATGCGGAAAATCCCGCAGAAGTCAAGGAAATCCGCGCATACATGGCGATTCGACCCGACGAACCGTCGCCGCCTCCTCTCAGCGACCGGCCACCACCAATTGGCGAATGCGCGTCAGCTTGCAGGTCGTTCCGCTGCGCGACAGCAATTCGTCGCGATCGACGCAAAGCTGCCCATCCGAGGTGCGCGAGAGAAGAAAGCCCGAGTAGAATGCCCCTGCCCGGCAGCCGCGCTCAAGGTCCGCGCCGACCACCCGGCGATCACGCATGAACAGCAGGAGGCGGCTTTGACCGTCGGGCTGAACCCCGGCGATGCCCGACATCGGCAGGCACTTGCCGATCTTGCGCTCCGAATAGCGTGGCGCATCGCCCCGCCCCGGCATGCCCATCAGCATATCCGGCGGCGAAGGCATCTGCGCGCGCGGGGTGATGCGAATCGTCATGCGCTGCTCGATTCGCACCTGCCATGCGCTGTCCGGTTCGACATGCGCGAAGGCCTCGACCGCGAAAGGCAGGGCGCTTGGCGAATCGGGCAATTCCTCGGGCCAGACATAGCCCTGCTGTTCCGGTGTTGCGGGCGCGGCCGTGACTTCCCGGCGATCGTCGTGCTTCGTGCGCGCACCGCCCAGGCCGACTGCCGGCAGCAGTAGCGCAAAGGGATAGAGCAGGACGGAAGCGAGATTCATGAAAAGAAATGGTCCCCGGATGCAGGTTCAGGCAGCGCACGATCAACTGGCGTTAAACCAAGAGCTTGAACCAGCCCTTAACTCGGCGCAACGCACGTGGAAGGCGATATCCCGCAAACTGTTGGGATGAAACCCTTTCGCGCCTGTGTCATAGCGCTCTCATGACGACGAACAATGCCGACTTCCTCGCCGAAGCTCTCGACCTCCTCGGTCCGCGCGGACTGACGACCGATGCGGACCTGCTGACGCCCTGGCTCACCGACTGGCGCGGGCGCTATACCGGCAAGACGCTCGCCCTCGCCTCCCCTGCCAATACGCAGGAAGTGGCGGGACTGGTGCGGCTCTGCGCCCGGTACGGTGTGCCGATCGTCCCGCAAGGCGGCAACAGCGGCATGTCGGGCGGCGCCACGCCCGATGCCTCCGGCTCCGCGCTGATCCTGTCGCTGCGGCGGATGAACGCGATTCGCGCGCTCGATACCGAAGCCCGGCAAGTCACCTGCGAGGCCGGAGTCGTGCTCCAGACGCTGCACGAGGTGGCCGAGGCGCAGGACTTGCGCTTCCCCCTGTCGCTCGGCGGCAAGGGGTCGGCGACGGTCGGCGGATTGATCTCCACCAATGCCGGCGGCACCCAGGTCCTGCGCCACGGTTCGATGCGCGCGCTGGTGCTGGGGCTTGAGGCAGTGCTGCCGGATGGGCAGATCTTCTCGATGCTGACCCCGCTCAAGAAGGACAACCGCGGGTTCGATCTCAAGCAATTGCTGATCGGCTCCGAAGGCACGATGGGCGTCGTAACGGCGGCCACGCTGCAACTCCTGCCCGCCGTGGCCGAGCGCGTGGTGATCTGGGCCGGGGTTCCCTCGCTCGGCATCGCCCGCAAGCTGCTGCTCCACTGCGAAACGGCGGTGGGCGAGGCGCTGGAGGGCTTCGAGGTCCTCCCGCAGGCCTGCCTGGAAGCGGTTCTCGACCATCTGCCCGATGCCCGCGCACCTCTGGCCGAGGCCCATGCCTGGCATGTGCTGATCGAAGTCGTCGCCGACCGCGCGTCCGCCGCCACTTTGCGCGACCGCTGCGAGGCGATGATGGCCGACGCCTTCGAGGCGGAACTCGTGGAAGACGCGGCGATGTCCGCCAGCGAAGCCCAGGCCGAGGCCATGTGGCTGATCCGCGAATCGATCTCGCCCGCCGAGCGCGCTCGCGGCCCCGCCGTGCAGCACGACATCTCGGTGCCGGTCGAGAAGATGCCGGACTTCGTGGAAAAGACCATCCCGATGATAGAGGCGAAATGGCCCGGCACCGAGGCGATCGCTTTCGGACACCTCGGCGACGGCAACGTCCACTACCACGTCATCGCCCCCAGCGTGACCGACGGCCCGGCCTGGCAGGCGAACGAGGGCAAGACGATCAGCCGCTACGTGCACGATCTCGTCACCGAATGGGGCGGCTCGATTTCCGCCGAGCACGGAATCGGCCAGCTCAAGCGGGACGAACTGGCGCGCCTCGGCGATCCCGTAGCGCTGTCGATGCTGCGCGCAGTCAAGCAGGCGCTCGATCCCAAGGGCCTGTTCAACCCCGGAAAGCTGATCTGAGCGGAAGGATTCGCGGGCATCGGGCAACCTCTGGCCCGACTCGCGCAATATCCTCGTTCCGACGGGTCAGCGCGCTTGCGCGGGACACGTCCAGCTTCTAAAGCGTCGCCTTCAAAAATTTCCCTGTCTTGCGGAGAGTAACGCAATGGCCACCGCGCCGCAGAATCCTGCCCTGCCCCTGTTCTACAAGGACCTCGTGCCGCTCAATTCGCAGCAGCACGCCACCTGGAAGACCCGCTCGACCGACAAGGCGACCTGGCTCGTTGGCGTGAACTCGATCCCACTGACGGTCGAGGAATTCCCGCAGGCCCAGCGCAACTTCCCGATCATCTTCACCGCGGGCGAAAACCCGGTGCCGCTGATTCTGATGGGCATGAACGAAGGCGTGAACGTCTACGTCGATGAAGACGGCACCGTGAACACGCCCGTCTACATCCCGGCCTATGCGCGCCGCTATCCCTTCATGCTCGCGCGCCTGCGTCCGGATGCCGAAGAGCTGTCGCTCTGCGTCGACCCGACCAGCGACCTGGTGGGCGAAGGCGACGACGGTGAAGCCCTGTTCACCGACGCCGATCCGGCCGAGCCGACCGACACCACCAAGAACATGCTCCAATTCTGCGAGAACTTCGAGATCGCCGGCACCAAGACCGCGAACTTCATGGCGGAACTGGCCAAGCACAACCTGCTGATGGACGGCGAGCTGAACATCGACATCGGCACCGGCCAGCCCTTCACCTATCGCGGCTTCCAGATGGTCGACGAGACCAAGCTGCGCGAAGTGCGCGGCGATGTGCTGCGCCAGTGGAACCAGAACGGCATGCTGCCGCTGATCTACGCCCACCTGTTCTCGCTCGATCTCGTGCGTGAAATCTTCGGCCGCCAGGTCTCGCAGGGCAAGGGGCCGCAGGTTCAGCCCGCCGCCTGATGGAATAAGGCAGGCGACCATGTTCGGAGCGGGGGTTTATGACAATTTTGTCACACCCCCGCGCCATTATGCGACGCTCTTCAAACACATGCTTGCAAAAGATATGTCGCCTGCTTCATTCTAGGGGTTGAATGTGCCATCAGGGTTGCTATGTTAGAGCTACCTGATCGGCGCTACCCTCATGGCCCGGTCAGGCTGGTGCACATCGTGCACCTCCTCCCTGAACCTTGGCCACCTCGCGCATCGCGCGAGGTGGTTTTTTAATGCCCCCGTACAGGCAGGCATTTCCCGCGATATCAGCATCTTATAAGCTTATGCAGGACCCATTGGCATCTGCGCCATAGCTATTCCGCAGCCTGCGCCCAGCGCTTGCCGCCCGGTCCATGCGCCAGTTCGCAGACGGTAGCAGCCAGTCGCCGAACCAGACCCGACACCAGATCGATCATCGGCTCCATGCCCGCCCCCGACTCCAGAAGCTGCGAATCGAGATAGCAACTGCGGTCGATTTCCAGCTGCATGGCATGGATCGATTCGCCGGGTACGCCATGCCGGTCCAGCACATAGCCCCCCGCATAAGGGCGATTGTGCGCTACCTCCCAGCCCTCCGCCGCGAAGTGCGAGAAGGCGGTGCCGACAAGACTGCCGTGACAACTCGCCCCGAACCGATCCCCGACGACAAACCGGGCAGGCTCGCTCCCCGGGCGCGGCACCAGCGGCGGCATCGAATGAAGGTCGAGCAGCAAGGCCGCTCCCCACCGATCGCACAGCCCGGCCAGCGCGCGAGACAGCGCCGCATGATAAGGCTCGTGGACAAGGTCGATACGCGCGCGCAGATCGGCTTCTTCAAGGCGCCCCCGCCATATCTCGCCGAAACCGGAAAGACGACGCGGAATGAGGCCCAACCCGCTCCGCACGCGGCGACTGGGCAGCGGGCGACGCCCTTCGGCGGGTGAATCCCGTTTCACCATCTCCCAGTCGATATCGTCCGGCGCGCGGTTCAGGTCGATCATGGCTCGCGGCGCCTGGGCGAGCAGCAGAGGCGCACCGGTTGCCCTCGCCACTCCTCGGGCGACCCGATCGACGAAGCGGTCCTCCAGCCTGACGCAGACCGCGCCGGGCTTGCGCATTCCGTCCAGCAACCGCGCAGGATAGGCCCTGCCCGCGTGCGGCACCGCAATCAGCACGGGTATTGCAGAAGGTTCCTGCCCGGACAGGACGAAGGCGGGAATGCCGGGAGCATCGGGAATACGCCCCCCGGAACCTTGTTGCGAATCATTATCGCCCGAAGGATCGATCATGTCTTCAAGCTGGCCCTTTCGCATGCCCCTGTCAAAGCGTCCCGTTCCCGGTCAGGTAAACATTCCGAACAAGAATTTTAACCGGACAAGGTATATGTCTTGGCTCATAGGAGCGCCCGTACCAGCGTACGACACGCCATCAACGAATTTGGACATGAAAACGCGATGATCCGCATCCTGCTTGCCGAAGACGACCAGGCCATGCGCACCTATCTGGCCCGCGCCCTGGAGAACGCCGGCTACGAAGTGCTGGCGGTGGACCGGGGAACCGAAGCCCTGCCCTATCTCCAGAACGAACATTTCGACCTCCTGCTCTCGGACATCGTCATGCCCGAGATGGATGGAATCGAGCTGGCGCAGCGCTGCGCCGAAATTTCCCCGATGACGAAAGTGATGTTCATCACCGGTTTCGCCGCCGTATCGCTGCGCGCAGGCCGTGAGGCTCCGCACGCCAAGGTCCTGTCCAAGCCCTTCCATCTGCGTGATATCGTTATGGAAGTTCAGCGCCTCTTCGGCCTTTCCGAGCATGTCCGGCTGTAATTTCGGCTATCCACAGAGCTACCCACAGGCTCGTGAAACTTTTTTGAAAAAACCGGTTGCCAACCTCCGGCGTCACCGTTAGAGGCCCACTCCACCGAGCGGCACTACGGAGCCGCAACGGACTGACCGAATGGTGCGGGCGTATAGCTCAGTGGTAGAGCACTATGTTGACATCGTAGGGGTCGCAAGTTCAATCCTTGCTACGCCCACCATTCGAGAGCCCCGCAAGTCTCTGACTTAGCGGGGCTTTCTCTTTCCGGACATGGCGACAGTCCATCGCTGCCGCGACCATGCAAGCGGTGCAACTCCGCCGCCGCGCAAAGCGGGCGGCCGAGCCGCAACCCGCCTTGCCAGCCGCCCCCCGCCTGCCTAAGAGACCCCCAATTCTCATCTCCAGGGGAGTTTTCCGGAATGGCAAAAATCAAGGTCAAGAATCCCATCGTCGAGATGGACGGCGATGAAATGACGCGGATCATCTGGGAATGGATCCGTGAACGGCTGATCCTCCCCTACCTCGACATCGATCTGAAGTACTACGACCTCTCGGTCCAGAAGCGCGACGAGACCGGCGACCAGATCACCATCGACGCCGCCAACGCCACCAAGGAACACGGCGTTGCCGTGAAGTGCGCGACGATCACCCCCGACGAAGCCCGCGTCACCGAATTCGACCTCAAGAAGATGTGGAAGTCGCCCAACGGCACGATCCGCAACATCCTGGGCGGCGTCGTCTTCCGCGAGCCGATCGTGATCTCGAACGTGCCCCGCCTGGTTCCGGGCTGGACCGACCCGATCGTCGTCGGCCGTCACGCTTTCGGCGACCAGTACAAGGCCACCGACACCCTGATCCCCGGCCCCGGCAAGCTGCGCCTGGTGTGGGACGGCGAGAGCGGCGAGAAGATCGACCTCGACGTGTTCGACTTCCCGGCTCCGGGCGTCGCCATGGCGATGTACAACCTCGACGAATCGATCCGCGACTTCGCCCGCGCCTCGTTCAACTACGGCCTCAACCTCGGCTGGCCGGTCTACCTCTCGACCAAGAACACGATCCTCAAGGCCTATGACGGCCGCTTCAAGGATCTGTTCCAGGAAGTGTTCGACACCGAAGGCTTCAAGGAAAAGTTCGCCGAAGCCAAGATCGTCTACGAACACCGCCTGATCGACGACATGGTCGCCTCGGCGCTCAAGTGGTCGGGCAAGTTCGTCTGGGCTTGCAAGAACTACGACGGCGACGTACAGTCGGACACCGTTGCACAGGGCTTCGGCTCGCTGGGCCTGATGACCTCGGTCCTGCTCTCGCCCGATGGCAAGACCGTCGAAGCGGAAGCCGCCCACGGCACCGTGACCCGTCACTACCGCCAGCACCAGCAGGGCAAGGCGACCTCGACCAACCCGATCGCCTCGATCTTCGCCTGGACGCGCGGCATCGCCTATCGCGGCAAGTTCGACGAGACCCCGGAAGTGGTGAAGTTCGCCGAGACGCTGGAGCAGGTCTGCATCGAAACCGTCGAAAGCGGCAAGATGACCAAGGACCTCGCGCTGCTGATCGGTCCGGACCAGAACTGGATGACCACCGAACAGTTCTTCGAGGCCATCGTGCAGAACCTCGAAGCCAAGATGGCGAACTGGGCCTAAGCCCTCCGCCTGACTGGACCTGCGTTCAAGGAAGACCCTCCGCTGCAAGGCGGGGGGTTTTTCTTTGGCCGGATAGCACCGCAAAAAGGCCCGCCGAAGCGAAGTTCGGCGAGCCCTTTAAGTTTGGCTGAGCGGCGTCCCCTGCGCCCCCCAACCTCTTATTCGAAGGGTTCTTCGCCCTCGAGCTTGGTGCGGTGCATCATGCGCCCGCAAGTCGGGTCATAGGCCTCGGCGCGGTGCATCGTGCCGGTGTTGTCCCACATGACGAGATCGCCGACTTCCCATTCGTGGCTGTAGGTGAATTCCGAGCCGGTCGCCCATTCGCGCAGACCATGGATGATCATCGCGCTTTCGAGTGCCGACTTGCCGATCACCTGCGCGGCGGTGCAGCCGATAACGAGGCTCTTGCGGCCGGACTGGTGCTTCCACACGAGCGGCAGTTCCTGCTCGCCGATCTGGCCGTAGCCCTGCAACTTGGCGAGGCTCGGCTCCGGCTCAAAATAGAACAGGCTGGCCCACGGCCCGTGCACCACGCGGTACTGCTCGTACTCGGCCTTCTTGTCTTCCGGCAGATCGTCGAACGCCGCGTAAGTGTTGGCGAAGCCGGTGTTGCCGGTCCCACGCGGGCTGGGCACCCGGCACGACAGCAGCGAGGCCAGGATCGGCACGTCGTTGCGGGTGCCGTCGATATGCCAGTAGAGCGAGCCTTTGAGATATTCGGCCGCCATCGGGTTTTCCCTGGCGTCGAGCGTGATCTTCGAGATCACTTCCTCGCCCCCCTTGCGTTCGGGCGCGAATGTGCCGAGCGTCTTGGTGAAGGCGACTTGCTCTTCGTCGGTGAAGTTCACTTGCGGGAACACCAGCACCCCGCGCGCTTCCAACAGCTTGCGGATTTCCGTGGCGATCTCTCCGCCGAGCAGCTCTTCCTTCGTATTGAGCACGCGGCTGCCGATTTTCGGCTTGATGTCTTCGGCCTTAAGCCTGGTCTGGGTCTCGACCGACATGTCTCGAACTCTCCCGTTAGGTTCGGCCGCTGTATAAGCGGCTCACGGGAGAAGATACCACGGACTGAACGCCTGTTCAAAGAGGCGCGGTCATGAGGGCCGCGATCAATCGCTGCCGCGGAGTCAGAGCTTGAGACGGTCGAGCCAGCCCTCGACGAGTGCGCGTGCCTGCTCATGCCCGGTTTCGACCCCGAGGCCTTCTTCCATGACGATGCAGCGGCCGATTCCAGCCAGGACCACCGCGAGCGCAGCCGGATCGAAACCTTCCACCGCCTTCATGCGATCTCCCAGCAGGCGTTCGAGAATCTCGACCTGCCGCTTGCGCATGGCGACGCTGTGCTCGGCCATCTTCTCGCGAATGGCAGGACGATGGTTGGCCAGTGCCATGAATTCCAGCGACATCGCCGTGCGGCTCGTATCGACGAAGAAGCCCCAGAGCGCCCGGACGGGATCGGGCGAGGCTAGCGCCTCCTCGATCATCCGGTCGCTGTCCGCCGCACCCTGACGGCACACTTCAAGGAGCAGATCGTCGGTCGTCGGGAAATAGTAGTGCACCAGCGAAGGCTTGAGACCTGCCCGTGCGGCGACGCGCCGCGTGCTGGCGGCCGCATAGCCTTCGTCCCGAATGAGTTCGACGGTCGCCTCGACGATGCGCGCCCGCGTCGCGGATGTCTCGGCCCCTATCCTGCGTGCTGCGCCTGCCATCGGATCTCCTTTTCGCGCGCTTGCCTAGGACCTGCGGCCCCCAAGATCAACCGAGCCGGACCGCCTTGCCATTTGTTCTCTCTTTGTTCATTCTTGGCGAATGCGAATCCACAAGGGAAGAGGCGCCGTCAGCGGCCATGCGAGCAAGCGCTTCAACCTCCCCCAGCGGGAGGCGGACGGCGACTGGCTGGACGCGATGGAAGACATCGACGGCCCTGCCCGCCACCCCGCCACTACGGTTACCGAAGAACATCCTCGCTCGATCCTGTCGTTCAACAAATCCCCCGACATTCCCTTCGATCGCTCGATCAACGCCTATCGCGGCTGCGAGCATCTCCGTAACGGTTGCGTAACCCTTCCCTAGGTAGCATTGCTGGGGCCTCGTGCCCTAGAGGAAGCCTATGGAAGCTATCGTTTATATCCGCTGGTCAACGCTCAATCAGGAGGACGGCAACTCGTTAGAGCGCCAGAAGGCCCTAGCGGAAGCAGTCGCGAAAACGCACGGCTGGACGATCAACCCGGACGAAATCCACATCGAGAGCGGTAAGTCGGCCTATCACGGTCGCAACCGCGCCCAGAACGGGAAGCTGCGCCATATTGAGGATCGTGCCGCACGAGGAGAACTCGCAGGCAAGGTCCTTATCGTGGAGGCGGTGGACCGCCTCAGTCGACAGGAGCCGCTGGAAAGTCTCAACTTGCTCGTCGGCCTTTGTAAGCAAGGTCTCACGATCTGCGAGGCAGGCACCGGCATCATCTACGACACGGCCAAAATCAACGACAATTGGGCCAACCTCATTGTTGCGCTGGCTAAGGCCGGTGAGGCTCACGACAGCAGTAAGCTGAAGGCACGTCGCATCACCTCAACGTGGCGCAAGACCCAGGAAGAAGGAAAGACCAAAACCGGCGATGCAGACCCCCGCCTCTGTCCCGCATGGATGGAGGTCATCGACGGTGAGTTCACAGTCATTGAGGAACGCGCCGATATTATCCGCGAGATGTTCCGGCTTTCATTACAGGGCTACGGACTGCGCCACATATCCGATCGATCCAACGAAGCCCGCGAGACGTTAGGCTGGCCGAAAGCCGCTTGGACAATCCGCACCGTCAGCAACATGCTTCATAGCCGCCGTGTGCTCGGCGAATACCAGCCGCAGCGCCGAACCGATTCCTATGGGCGGGAGGACGTTGCGCCAGCTCGTAAAATCTATCCTGAGATCGTCACGCCAGAGCAATGGCATCAGGTGCAGGCTAGTATCGCCAGCCGCAAGGGAACCGGCGGTCCTCGCACCAAAAACGTCAATGTCCTTTCGCACGTCTGCCGCTGCACTCACCGGCGAGTGACCATCGACGAGGACGGACAGGAGCGCGTCTCGGCAGTGCCATGCGGTAGCCGCATGTCCATCAGGACACACCAGCGGCAGCGCTGGCAGCTCGTGTGCGCCGATTTCGCCAGAGCAGGTTCGTGCAAGGGCAACGCGACTTTTATCTATGAGCACCTGCTCAAGGGCCTGCTCGACAACATATCGCATTTCGTCAGGGCCGCCCCTGCCCTGCCGCAGGATGACACGCTTGCGCGTATCGCGCTCAAACGCGCCGAAGTGCAGACCATGCAGAAGCGGTTGGAAAAGCTGGCGGATGACGTGATGCTCTCCGACGACCAGACTTTGCGCGCTGCCTATGAGAGGTTCAAGGAGCGCGTGAAAGCGGCAGAGACTGAATTGCGCGCCCTTGAGGGACAGAGGGAAAGCAAGGAAGCCGCTATCCCTTCCAGCGAGGCCATCAACGAACTTGAGAAGCTGCGCGCCAATATGGAGGACGTGGAAGTCCGCCAGCGTATGCAGGTCCTCATCGATGGATTGGTGGATGCCATCTTCCTGCACGAGGAAGACCGCTCCGCTACGGTCGTGCTGATGGGCGGTCTGGTCGCCTTCAAGCTGGACAAAAAGGGCAAACTGATCGGACAGCCAGTCGATGCACTCGATATGCTGGACGTACCCAGCGACGATCACGACTTGGCTCTCATTGCAGCTGGTGGAGACCCACTCCGCAGTGCGGCAATCAAGCGCGCCGACCAGATCATCAGGCCGAAGGATTAACCCTCAGACGCTCTCTGAGGGCCACTCATACAAGAACGCCCCAGCTTACGTGCCGGGGCGCTTCTTCGCGTGTACGAGCGTCTGAGAGTTAGCAGCGGGGAAGCTGGTAGCGTGCCTTGCCAACATACAGGTTGAAGTGCTTGCGCTTACGTTCGCAGTAGATGCGCTCACCATCAAAATCGAACGCGAACTCATCATCTTCAAAGTCGGGATGGAAATCCAGCGTAACTTCGACGTAGTTTGCGAGTGCGTTAAGGTCGATCTGCATGTCATCAACTCCTGTTACCAGAAGTCGTCTGCTGCCTTTCCACCAGAGTTGCGACCAAAGGTAGACGCAACTCGTCGCTCTTTTCCATACCAACTTCTTCGGTTGATTCCTGCTCTTTTTGGTGTCTTCTGATCCTCGGGCACAACAACCAAAGGAAGTGCCCAAATGGATTGGACTGAACTGCTTCGCCCTGAAACCCGCGTAGCGCTCCTCAAGAACTTCAAGGAGCAGGAACCCCGCAAGGGTACTCGCGGCGAGATCGACTTCTTCCCCGTATGCCGCTTGTTCGTACCCTATGGCGCTGCCACGTTCCTCATCACGGAATGTGATGCTGATGGCCTCGCATTCGGCCTCGCGGACATGGGTTTCGGTACTCCCGAACTCGGCTACATCAGCCTTTGCGAACTTGCGGAAGTGCGGGGGATGAACGGGCTTCGTGTTGAGGAAGACCTCAACTGGACTGCCGAACACACCCTGAGCCAGTATGCCGCACAAGCGCGCTCCGCAGGGCATATCGTCGCATAAATAGAAACGGAATTAGACAGCGAATTACCTGCAACCGGGTTTCTGTCATTTTCCGGTCGCAACGGAGTCGGGGCACAATGTGCTCCGGCTCTTTTCTTTTCAGGGTTTCCAGCGGATAGTTCGGCGCATGACGAACGCCCAGCAATGCTGCCAGTGCCCTACCAAAGCCGTTTGGCTAGTTGGCGACGCACCGCTCTGTTTGAAGTGCTACCAGACCTATAAGCAGGTTCGGTACATGGATTGGGCGCAAACGGCAGCGATGCTCAATTTGGCCGATCAGGACTTGGCCGAGGTTACAGGCATGTCATACACTGGCCCCAAGGTAGTCATCCCTCCCATGCCTAGCAGCTACAACAATCACCAGTCCGTCACGATCACCAACAGCACGGTTGGCGCAGTGAACCTCGGGACTGCGAATGAGATCACGGTCGATATCAAGACCATGTTCCAGCAAGGCGAAGCTGGGCTGGCCGAAGCGCTATTAGGTCTGAAGGACGCGGTGCTTGCCGATGGTGAGGCCCAGGACGACCAGAAGAACGAAATGCTCGATCAGATTGCCGAACTGACGAAGCAGGCGAACACCGAACCCGCGAAGCGCAAGACAGGCATTATCAAGCCTACCCTTGCGGCGCTCAAACAGGGCGCAGAGGCGGTAAAGGGCGTCGCGGGTGCATGGGCAGCGGTCGAACCCCTTCTAAAGGGGCATTTCGGGATCGGCTGACACAAAAATGCCCCGGCTGTTTCCAGCCGAGGCGTTGTCCACTCGGAGTGGAAGTGGCTTACTGAGCCTTCTTGTTAGCGCGCGTGGTGCGCATCGTTTCGGTGCGCTTCTTCACGGCTGCTTCGCCTGCGTCCAGCTGCTCCTTGAACTCGCCCTTCGCGACCGAAGCCTTGATGCTTTCGAGCACTTCGACAAATGCGGGCCTCGGCACGGCAACGACCGTTTCGTCACCGACGAGCTTGAGGGGCTTGTTCGCGTAGCGGATGGTGAAAGCGACCTTATCGCCCTTCACTTCGAACCAGCGACGGCCTTCGGCCTTGGGAGCGTTGAACAGCGCAATCTGCTTGTCGATAGCTGCAACCACAACTTCGGCTGCGGTCTTGGGAGTGCGGGCGCCGACCTTAGCAAACTCTTCGAACGAGCTAGCGGGCTTGACGGTCTTCTTCCAATCCAGTGCCATTTTGTAATCTCCGATCTCTTAGCAGCTTCCTGCTGCCTTCACTCTATAAGACACCACTCTCTGGGCAGAGCAACCCAGAAAACTACCTGATGTGAAATTATCCGAACATAGCTTCGCGCATCATGCGCTCAGTTACCCCGATATAATTGGCGGTGGTTGCCAAATTGGTATGTCCGAGCACCTGTTGCACGACCGCTATGTTAACGCCCTTGTCCACGAGGTTCGTCGCAAGCGTCCTGCGACCGGAATAGCAGCTACCCTGAACACCGGCCATCTTGTAGATGCGCCTAATAGCTTCGCTGATGCCGTTTGCAGTGAATGCGTCACCCTGCGCATTACGGAACACCCTGCCCTGCTCTCCCTGCATGTGCAGCTTGAGGGCAGCGATAATATCCGGGGTAATGGGCAGGCTACGTCCCGACTTGCGCTTGGAGTGACCGAGCGGAATGCGCAGTTCGTTATTCCTGAACCAGCTAGTGTCCAGCCCTGCAATCTCCATGGGCCGCAGTCCCAACTTAACGCTCATGAGAAGCATCAAGCGGTACATCGAGGGACGGTTCATCTGGGCTGCAAATGCGAAAACAGTTTCGAACTCTTCGGCGGACTTAATCGGGGCGCGCATTGCGTGTCTCCTTGTTACCCCGAATGTCTGTTGCCTTAGCTTCCCTGCGTCATCCAAAAACCAGACCTGCTCGCACCTAAAAGCGACGAGTTGTGAAGAGGTAAATACCTGCACACCAGAAATGACAGATGCAGGTGCTTACAATGACAAAACCGACAATCTCTCCACTGGCTTACGGCAGCGTAGCTGTTGTGTTGGACCGATGGGCCGCAATGCCACTTTGCGAGTTGATCCTCCGCGCTACCTTCAGCCACACCGAAGCCGACAACGACGGCAGAACGCTTCACGAGTTCTTCGGCTTTCCGGCTGAAGAAGATCAAGAAGACATCATTGAGTTCGCTGCCGAAAACGGCATGGGCATCAACATAAGCAGATATATCGACCTCCTTTCCATAGTTCTGACTACGTATGATCCGCGTGTCGCTACGCTGTTCAAGCTGAAGTGGGGAGGTGACGCATGACAGTCACCCTCGCCACCCTCCGCGCCGACTTTGAAGCCGCATGTTACGCCTATGGCGGCCCATTTACGAACGATCCGGGTCCAGAGATACTCTGTCTCGATCTTTTCGAGGCATGGCTCGATCTGGTGGCCGCAGCGTTTGACATCTCCGAAATCAGAAACCGGCTGGGTCGGGAGGCATACTTAGCTGGATGCCTATACCGCATAGCCCGCGATTACGGCCTAGAAGCTGCGACCCTCTACAAGCTGTCAGACGGGGCTATCGATCCCCGAAAGGCTGGTGGGGAATGAGCCAGCAACTCGAACAGTTGCGCGAGGAGTTTGAAGCTGCTCGCGACGCTTGGCTGGACGGATTAGCATACTCCGCAAGTCTTTGTGCTGGCGCAGGCGGCACCGCTCCCCGCAGGTATCTTTATCGTCGTCTGACTGAATGGACTGCCGACGATTGGTGTCATGCCGATGGATCACGTTTCGATGAACCAGACGCGATGCTTGAAGCAGCCCGCCGCTACGTCATCGCCCGCGACTTCGGAGTGTTCGACCCCAAAGAGGCCGACATGCTCTGGAAGCTACAGAATGGTGGTGCGGTATGAAGCACTTTGTACCTACTGGCATTCACGTACCGCAAGAAGTCCGCGCCGAGAACGAGGAGGCCGACTGGTCAAATGACGCCTTTCAAGGATGGTTTTACAACACTGGTCTTACCTACGGTGAGGATTACCGTTACTTGCGCGGAGGCTTTGAATTCCGCGAGGCTGGCAGAGCAATCCTGTTCAAGCTGACTTTCGGCGGCACAGCATGACCGTGCGCAAATCTGACGTGATCCTGCTGGAAGCCTACCTGAAGCGCGTAGCCAGACAGATGAACCCCCAACTGCATTGGCTCCAAGGCCAGCACAACACCGCCTACGAACAGCCCATTCAGGTCAAGTTCGGCAGCAACTCATTCATGTGCGATGCCGAGGAACTGGAACCCCTTATCGAAGCGATGGAGGACGAGCATTGCTCGCCCAACCAGTTCTACCGCGAGGCGTTCGAGAAGTTCCTCAGGGAATGTGCCGATAGATAACAAGAGGAGGGTAACTCCCTATGCCACATAAGACTACCAAGTTGCCTGCGAGCGTGAAAGTCGCAACCCACACCTATAACATCGAAGCCACCGACAAAGCTGTCATGGACGATATCGGCATCTACGGCGATCTAAACACTGACCTGCGTAGGATCAGGATCGCAGACGAGTTACCAGAGGCAAACCACGCTCTCGATGTAGTCCTCCACGAAATCATCCATGCCTGCTACCGCGCCTATCACATCGAAGGCGAACGTGAGGAGGAATATACCGTCACCAATCTCGCAACTGCTCTAGCGGGCGTCTTCAAGGATAACCCTGAGTTGCGCAAGTGGATCGACAAAGTATGTCGATGACCCAGCCGCCAACCTACACCGCCTATATCCGCTTCCCACTCTCCACGGTTCCGACGACTACCGATACCACTGGAACCTACCTCGTCGAATGCCCCGAGTTGGACGACAATCGGGGCAAGGTCGCTATGCAGATGCTATCCGCTCAGTCGTGGCTAGACGCTCGCGAACTGCTCCACCACCACGTAAAAACCTACGACAATAGCTGTCACGCATCTGGCACAGGCGAAATCGCAATCGTCCTGAACGACCGCGACACAGCACTCATGCTGAAACTGGCAGTGCAGCCTTAGGCGGCGATACGCCTAATAGCTGCGAGCCGCTCCCCTTCCACGTCACGCACTTCGGCCAGGTCGTGATTGATCTGGAGTTTGAGCATGAGTTCGGCGGGATAGCCGATAGCGGCCTCGATGCGCGCAGCCATAAACGGCGTGATCGGATGCTTTCCGTTGAGGATCTTGCTGATAGTCGGACGCGGCGTTCCGACGGCCTCGGCAAGCTGCACACCCGTCACTCCGCGAGCCGGCAACACTTCCAACTTCAACACGATCCCCGGATGGATGGGATAAGCCGAAACGACCGGCTCGTTCTTCTCAACATCGCTCATAAAACAAGTCCTTAAAACAATTTCTCCGAAACAGGACGACCCCCTAGTGAGGGTCGTCGTAGGTCATGTCGTCTACCTCCCTGACCTTCTCCAAATAGTCGAACAGCAGCCGGGTATTGCCCAGCACGTCAATCGACCACTGCACTTTCCCCTTCCACCGATGCACCCGCCATTCAGGGTGCGCGTCTGCTACTTCCTTGAGGGTATCGGCCGCTCCAAGCACGTCGATGCGTATGCGGATTTTCATAGCCTCTGCGGGCTGCAAACCCTTCACGGGCGCGCCCGGCTTGGACTTCATCAACTCCTTAATCCGCTTGTCCTTCGCGCTTACCTTCATTTGCGTTGTGCTCCTCTGTATGTCAATGACATACATCCGCACGCCTGCCGGTCAACCTAAAAATGTATGCTCGCGACATACACTCAAGACGACGAAATGCCCGCCCCACATGCACGAACACCGCCACGACCAGAACGACGACCATCGCAAAGCCAACAACAAAGCCAATGCAAAAGCCAGAGCAGCAATCATGAAGTGATCCAAAAACTAGCAATTCCACTTGCTAGTGAAATCTACTTCAACAATAGCTTGAAATAGGACACGCTATTTTTCCTGGTCTGGATACTTGAAAGACTCTCGCGCAGGCGTTACCTCTCCACTGTACCCAATGGAGTTGCGCGTATGAGTAGCAGGCAATTGGAAGAGCAGATGGAGCGGGATGAGGACGAGGCGGTGGCCGATCACCTCGGCATCACCGTCGATGAGCTAGGGGAACTCGATCACTCGCTGGAACCCCATGAGAGCGATGACGGCTTGCTCTATGGCTATAACGTGTACTTCGGGGACAACGCCAACCCTGAAATCCTCGCGAAGGTGCTCCACGCGACAGATCAGCGTTGGGTGCGTATCGGCCTGATCTGAACACCACTCCGAGTGGAAAAGGCCCCGTCAGGAAACTGGCGGGGCTTTCTCGTTCAGGCTAGAAGTGTCGGAAAGGGGGCACGATGCTAGACAAATTCGAACGAGTACCGGACGCTAGCGAGCGGAAATACCTGCATTGCATTCAATGTAAGCGGCAGACCATACACAACCTAGAAGCCCGGTGTGCCAGCCGTTGGAGCGACCCTAGAATGTATGCTCAGGGCGGCGAAGAATACTCGATCTTCCGTTGTGGCGCCTGTGATGAAGTCTGTTACGAGACGGCTTCGTGGAATGATGACGACACCGAATACAACGGCGAAGACGAACCCTACTGCCCGCGCATCTACAAGCAATATCCCGCACCAGTATCCTCGCACTTCAACTTCAACACAGAGTCCACGCCAATACCTCTTAATGCCATCCTGGATGAAATGCTTTATGCACTTGCAGGAGGTAAGATGAGGCTTGCGGCGATTGGTCTTCGCCTAGCTATCGAGTTCATTGTGAATGATAAGAAGTGCGAGGGAAAAACGCTCGTACAGAAGATCAACCATCTTCACGAGCAAGCCCTCGTTGATGAAGATCAGAAAGACCTCCTCCATCGCATTCGCAAGAAGGGCAATGAAGGCGCTCACGAAGCCAAGGGCATGAGGGTGAAAGAAATGGTCGCAGGAATGGCGATCATTGAAGGCCTACTAGAGAAGCTCTACAATGGTCCAGCAAGGCACGAGAAGGCAATCACCAACGCCAAAATGTACCTCCGAGAAGAAGGTGAACCTGTCGCAATCCACCTCTAGCGACACGGATACCAGCGCAGGTTAATCCAGAGCGGACGGTTCTGGTATGACGATGCATCATTGGCAGGAACAATTAGCTTTGCCCCTCCAAACGTCTGCACCTCAATCCAGATGTAATTGCGTTTGAAGATGTATCCAACTGCTCTGTTGATGAAGTTAGCCCGCTTTAGGTATTTGTCATAAACAGTCTTTTCCAATGGGAACGATGTAGCTTTCTTCTCTGGCACACTCTTGGGAAAGCTATCATCCACGGGATCAAGATATGAGAATGCGGAGCGGCTGGCTTCTGTCTTGATTAAGTTCCCAGTCAGGATACGGGCGCTTTTGAGATAAGCTGGCATGTCAGAGCGGTTATGGATGGTAAGGAACGGCTCTTCCTCGACCTTGCCGTCATAACCCTGCTCCCACTGCCATGTGATCGAACCATAGAGGGTCTCTCGCGACTTATAGCGATAGGCCACTATCGCGATGACCGAAGCGAACGCGGACGATACCACAATGGGAAATATCAGCTCTGCCAGTTTGGTATTTGCCAGCGGGACGAGAACGTCCACGATCTCTTTAAGCAATGTCGCCCCCTGATACCTTGAACCTACTTCGCGCTCTCATTCGCCCCCGGCTTCATCATCTCAGCTATAATCCGATCCGCAACGCATTCATCAGGAGCAGTGTATCGCTCGTTGACCTTTTCGAGCGTCACGCCTTGCGAAATCAGAGAAAAGAACGCAGCTTTAGTCTCTTCCTCCAACGCCCAAATAGCATCGCGCGCACCTTTCGTGGCTATCGCGAGATTTGGATTACCAAAGTCACCAAGCATTCGATCGATGATAGGCATTTCGCTGTTTCTGGCGAACTCGGCAAATTGGGGATGTCGTGCTGTGAACCAAAGGATGTAAACCATAGGCTCAATCCCTGGACCAAACATGTGCATGAAGTCTACGCATATCTCGAACAGAACGATTTCTGTTAGGTTTGTGGTGTACCCCTCGAGACTAATTTCGGCTTCACGACTTCCATGCTTGAACCAATTGTACTCTTTGTTAGTTTCATCACTCCACGCCCGCCGGTAATCCTCATGGATGTGAACATTGATGATATCCATGAGTGGCTTCTTGTCTGCTTTCCGCAGCATTGCTCGTAGGATGTCGCGAGCGGCACCAGCGATCAAGTGGCTACATACGAGATCGTTTTCCTCAAAAAAGAGACGAACCGCGCGGCCCACTTCGGAGCGCACAACTTCTTCCTTGGTGAAAGAAGCACCGACTTTGACCAAGCCCTCGACGGGCAGGCCCTTACCGCCCTTGCCCTTATTTCTCGCAGACATTCAATAACCCCCTTAGACCACCCCTCGGTCCTCATCGTGCCAGTAACCCAGAACGGGCCATCCGCGCATCCTGATTAAATACCCGTATGGCACAGCGCAAAACGAAACAACTAGAAGGCGATAACGCTCGTTCCGTGGCACAGAGGGCACGTCGAGCGAAGGAACTCAGCACGATCTCCGAAATGGCGGACAAGAACCTCCTGCCGGAAGATGGGTGGCGAACGATCCACCCAGAGCACATTGAGGCGATCAAGACCCGCATCATCGGGGGAGACACCTTGCCGAATATCTGCCGTGCTCTTGGGATCAACGAGGCGTCGTTCACGCGCCATGCTCATGAGAACCCAGAGCTACTGAAAGAGTATCTGGACTGGAAGTCGTTTGGCACTCACGCGCTATGGGATCGTTTGTTCGGTATGATCGACAACACCGAAATGAATTCAGCGGATAAGATGTTCGCCTTCAAAGTCATCAATGCCTACACCGGCAAGATCAACCGCGACGTTTACGGCGAGCACCAGAAGGTAGATCACAACGTCACTGTTCAGCCTGTCAGTATGCCTGATTGGTCCTTTGGTCAGGTCATCGATGTAAAGCCCATTGAGGACAATCCAGACGCTGATGCGGAGGAATAAGTAGATGTGTAGGGTTGTAGCAAGAGGTTCCAGGTATTCCCTATTGCTACGATTGGCACACAGACTGGCGAAGTGTCCTACGAAGCGCCAGAAAACCTCATTTAGAGGCTAGCGATAAATCGATTCTAGAATGCCCTGTCAGTTCGCTGGCAGGGTTTTTCTATGAACTCCGAAGTCTTTGGTCGCACTTTCAACTCGTCGGCAGTATATCGTTGGTAAGCAGGCAGGTCGCACTGCCCGGTGCCCGATAGTTGCAGCCCCGCGATCTATCGGGCATCTTTACCCTCTGATCCCCGTAGAAGCCCGTACAGGGCCGATATGAACACCCTTGCTATCCTGACAGCCCTGTTATCGCCAAAGCCCTCAGAGACGCTCTACGGGGCAATGCGATATCCTTCCCTGTAATGCTCTTACAGGGCCATTGAGGGTATCTGGGTGTCAGCACTGCTAGAAGCCCTATATCTACCCTGTATGACCCTTACAGGGCATCAGTGACAGCTTCTATATTCTGGCCGCCAATCAGCTCGTTGGTGCAGATGCGAACAGTTCTTATCTAGAGCACCAGTCAGGCTCTTTGGCCTAGATGCGACTAATCGCAGGAAGCATCGCTATTAGCGATCAATCAGCACCTTGTTAGGTGCCCATACCTCCCCATTATAGGGATAGCTTCTATAGCCAGAGTTGCGACCAAAGACTGCAACGGTTCGTCGCATTTGTTCCCGAGCACCATATCAGCACCTTGTTAGGTACTCACACTCCCGCAACATAACGATAGCTTCTCTATCCACCTAATCAACCAAAGAATGCAGGTATGGAGAATGTATCAAAACCATACCTTACACCTATCGGTTTACCACTAGAAAAAAGGTGTCAAGCCTATCTTTTTTGTCGCTCTTTGACAGGTAGATGCTACTGTTGAACTGTGGAGAACTAACCACCTAACACGTACCAGAATCCACAGACCAACCACAACGACTCGTCGCAAAAAGAAAAAGATATTTCTTTCAGGGCTTCTTAGGTTGATTTGTTGGTATGCCATTGTAGTGTTAATGTACAGGTCTGCCTACCTATCGGCATCCTGAACCCGAGGGGGTACTACCCCTTTCCTGTGAGAACCCTCCCTACCCTAGGATTTCTACTCGAGGGTTTCAAAAGTCAGGGTGCCCACCTCAGGATTTTTCTAGGGTTTCCAAAAATCAGGGTTCATCGTTCCACTCGGAGTGGAAGGCCATGTGCCGATAACTAGGCATATGAATGAGGAACCAACCGATCAGCTTAAAGCCTTCGCGGCTCTCGCCGCCAACCAGTCCACCAACTATGTCGCGTTCAAGAGCCTTGCGGACATGAGGGACTATCAGAGAGCAGTGGCGTCAGGGGTCGAGCCAGCGCCCAGACCGTATCACAACCCAAAGCAGGTGAAGCGCTACTTCACCGCAGAGCAAATCGCCGACATGATCCAGAGCACCGATACGCTCACTGTGATTGCGGCTCGTCACGGCACAACGAAGCAGACCGTCTCCAACATCAAGCGCCGAGCACAAGGCGATAAGTAGACGGAAAGAAGGCTGCTGCACGCCCTTTAGGGGCACACCTTAAGGTCCGTTTGTCGCGGGATCGCACAGGCTTCTGCTGCATATCACCCGACCCTCCCGAGGTAATCAAAACAGGTCGCTGATGTGTGAACGCCGGGGCAGTTAGCCGTTAGGGAGCATTGCCGGTCTAAGCAGATGAAAGACAGGAAAGGCCCGGAGCGATCCGGGCCTTTTGCATGTGTGGAGTTCTTAGAGAGAACAGATGACCAGAGCTGTCACCACTAGCACCACCACTTCAACAGCGGACCATTCACGCATTCTTGCAAGCATACATCGTCTCCTTCCCCAATCGTATGCTGCCGTTCCTTCCCTGCGTCATCCGAAGACTTGAGCGAGTTCGTGCGAATTTGAGACAACGAATAAGTATTGGATGGCTAAGACATTCAATATCAATCCATCGCAGCTACAGCTTACAGACATCGCGTGGAATGACCCACACGTTAAGAACCTGTTGGCGTATGGACCTTCTCGCTCGGGTAAGTCAGCAATCCTAACGTCGATCATTATCAATCGCGCGATTGCCTTCCCCGGAACCAAGCACGCGATCTTCCGAAAGACCCTGAGAAGCTGCCACAGTCACTTGTTCCACGGGACATTCCCCGAAGTGATCGAGATGATTTACCCGACTTGGCAGCGCGACCTAGTGAGCCGCATTGCGAAGAACGATAACGTCGTAGAGTTCCACAACGGCTCTAAGATATTCTTTGAGGGCCTTGATCCTACTCGCATCGATAAGGTGCTTGGTGCGCAGTACGCGACGGCATGGATCAACGAATGCAATGAGATCGATGATTACGAGATCGTCCAGCAGCTAGCCAGCCGTATGGCCGATAGCGCCCAGATGGTCAGGGGCAACAAGCCCGTCTTCTACGAGGATGGCTCGCCGGTCATGAGCCGCTCCCTGATGCTCTTCGACTGCAACCCCGATCTCAAGAGCGATTGGGAGCACCGCAGCTTCATCGAGCACGTACACCCGACTTCTGGCAAGCCATTCAAGGAGAGCGCAAAGCCGAAATGGCGTAGCCTGTTTCTCCCGGCTCAGGAGAATGCCGGAAACCTAGAAGCCACATACCTAGAAGACCTCGCAGAGCGCTATGACGGCTCGCCAAACATGGAAAGCCGCTTCCTGCTTGGTCAGTGGCGCGATGACAATCCGAACGCCCTCTTCCGCAAGAGCATGTTCAAATACAAGGAGGTCAACAAGGACTTCCTGACACGCATCATCGTGGCCGTGGACCCTGCTGGCACGTCAGGCAACAACAGCGACTACACGGGCATCGTCGTCGTGGGCATGGGCTGGGACAATCACGCCTACGTGCTGCAAGACGCCTCCGTGAAGGGCACGCCGGAAACGTGGGCAAAGGAGGTCGCGAAGATGTACGACCTCTGGGACGCTGACCTCGTGGTCGCGGAGAAGAACTACGGCGGTGAGATGGTCGAGCACACGATCCGCACTGCTCGCCGCAATATCCCCGTGAAGATGGTCAACGCCACTCGCGGCAAAATCCTCCGCGCTGAACCCGTCCAGATGCTCTACTTGAAAGGCCAGGTATTCCACACTGACTGCCACAAGGAACTTGAGAGCCAGATGTGCGACTACAAGCCTGAAACCAAGAAGTCGCCGGATAGGATGGACGCACTGGTATGGGGACTAACTGAGTTGATGAAGCTGTCTGGTGGTGATTTGGGAAGTATCACGGTGACGCGCCGTGGAGGAGTGTACCGAAACTAAATATCGCTGAATATCAGCGAGGCTATAAATGGACGTCAATCTACCAACACCCGAACTAGCTTGTCATCATGAGCGCTGGACCATCAATGATGACGTAACGGGTGGGCACTATCCCGTTAAAGAAAAGGGCACGAAGTATCTGCCTAAGGCTTACGGTGAACAACCCCCGGCGGAATACAAGTCGTTCAAGGATCACACCAGCTTCTATCCAGCTGCTAACCGAACCCTGACCGGCTTGCTTGGCCTGATGTTTCGCCGCGCTCCGGTTCTGGAAAACACCGGCATCATTGAAGGCCGCTTGAAGGAAGTCATCACTCGCGATGGCAAGAGCATCAACGAGTTGGCGAAAGAGGTCTGTCGTTCGTACCTCAAGACCGCGTTTCATGGCCTGCTAGTCGATCATCCCTCGGGAACAGCTACGAGCGCCGCTGACGCGATCAACGAGGGCATACGCCCCTACGTGCTGCAATACCCGGCATTCGCCCTCCTTGAGCTTCGCAGGGGAATGGTAGGGAATCGTCAGGGCTTCACATACGTTCGCCTGCTCGACGACAAGGACACCGTGCGCGTCCTCGAACTGGTCGCCGGGATCTATACCGTCACCGTCTACCGCAAGATCGATGGCGAGTTCGTTCCTGACGCGCCGATCACGCCGCGCCGCAACGGCCAGCCGCTCCGCGAAATTCCGTTCGTGCTCATCAGTGAGGACGACAGCATTTGCCCTGAACCGTCGATCATGGATCACGTGGCCCAGCTGAACCTAGACCACTACCGTACTCAGGGCCTTCTCACCTCGTGCCACATGTTCATTTCCACCCCTATGCTGTTCGCTAAGGGCATCGCGGAGAAGGAACAGCTAAAGCTAACCGTCGCACCCGGCGCTATCGTGGCGTTCGAGAGCGAAAATGCTGACATGAAGTGGATTGCCCCCTCGGGTGACGGCATCCCATCGCTCGAAAGGCAGCTGGAACGCACCGAGGACAAGCTAGCTGTTGTCGCCAGTCGTATTCTTGCGCGTGTGAAACCAGCACCAGAAGCCGCCGAGACGGAAGCGCTACGTCAGGGAGCGGAAAACTCCGTCCTGGCCTCCATTGCCAACCATATCAGCGACAAGATCACCGCAGTTTTGAAGATGGTGGCCGATTGGACCGATGGCAGCGACGTTCGCTACCAGCTGAACACCGATTACATGCCCACGGTCGTCAATCCGACCGAGATTTCCGCGCTGTTCACGATCTATCAGGGCGGCGGAATGTCCTTTGAGAGCTTCTTCTATGCCCTACGTGATCGCGGCGTCCACAATGAGACGCTCACGCTTGAGGAAGAGGAAAAGCGCCTAGAAGCTGACGCGGAGAAGGCTGTTACTGCCCAACCAGAGCCAGTAGTTTCTGCACCTGCTTCGACAGTTTCAGAAAACGAAGCGCGTCCAGTCGCGACACCGTAAATCCGGTAACGTGAGCGGTGTTGTTCCGGATTGTGCGCATCTCGCGAATAAGTTCTACTGCTTCCTTAGACAGCAGATTTCTAGACGCGAGTTCGCGGGCAATCCGAGGGGCATTAACATGTCCGTGACTGTCGCCCAAATGGGTGAAACGCGCATCGAGCTCAAACAGCTTACGCTCGATTGATCCCCACTCATTCAGCACGATGAGTTTCGGCTCAAGCTCTATTACCTCCCTTTCCTGCATGGTCATTTCATAGAAAATAGCTTCTTCTCTAGCAAATAGCTCAGCTTCGTCATCTGTTTCTGGAAGTTGGACCGGTGGGAGTTCGAATTCTCCCTGCTGCTCAGGTTCGGGTAGGTTAGCTGCCAATTCTCGCTGCTTCTCTTCGGCCTGATCTAGCATAGTCCCGAGGGTCAAAGAGTTCTCGCCCCACTTAGCCTCTTTCAGGTTTTTGAGGACGTGGCTGATTGGGCCGCGATAGATTAGCGCCAGCACCACCACGACTAGCGGCCATGCCAACGTGCCGAACATAGCGGCAATGAACTCTAGCCAGCCCATTCCGTCATCCGTCGCGAATGTAAAATGCATTGGTGCCTACCGATCAGCTAGCATGGGTGACGATGAAGTCACCGACCTTGGTGATCATTTCCCTGACATCCTTCTCATCGAAGTTCTCAGGTTTCCCATGCGCCGCATTGTTCCTAATATCAGCCAACGCGGTGATCTGCTTTTTCACTAGCAAAGAGTAGATGCCCGCCTTCGTAAGCTCATCATTCATCTTGTTCAGGCTTGCAGGCTCAATACCGTTATCATTGCAAAGCTGCCGCATATTCGTTTCCAGAACGACACCCGCAATGACCGCTGCCGCCGAAATGTAACCAGCTTTTAGAAGCTCAGTTGCTTGATCCAACTCATCGCTAAAGACTTCTGCCTGGATGAGGCTGCGCACAGAGTTGAAATAGCCGCCATCATAGTCTTCGCGCGCTGCCTCGAAAACCGCGATCATACCAAGCAATCTACCGCCATTGGTCGAATACGGTGCACTTCCTGCACTGTTGAAAGCTGAATAGTGAGGCGACGGGTTACCACACGTCATGGCGAGAAGGTGCCGAGCCTTTGTTTCCCAAGCGATCAACATGTTCGCGTCGACAAAATCGCCCGAAATCATCGCGCCCTCCTTGAACCGCTTGGTCGCGAGGACAGCCTCGGCTTGCTTAGTGAGTTCGGCGAAACGCTGACTTAGCTTGTTGGTCTTGCTCATGAATTACCCCCTCCCCTTGATATCGGCACGGCACCCGGGATCGTCAAGCGAGCCGACCGACCTCCCCGCTAAATAGTCGGCACTGGTCCCGCCGGTGCAAGCCGCAGTCCCGCTGCACCCCTTCAAAGGGCTCCCGGCCCAGAGGTATACATGACTAAGACTATCGAAGAGCTACAGGCTGACCTTGAAAAGGCGCTTGGCTCGATCTCTCGCCTTGAGGCGAAAAACTCCGAACTCATCGACCGCGAAAAGGCAGAGCGCACCCGCGCCGAAGCTGCCGAAAAGCTGGCCGACGAAGCCGAGGCAAATGCCGCAGCTGGCAACGAATTGAAGACCCTACAGCGCGATTTCAAGAAGCTGGAAACTGCTCTGGCCTCGATCACTGACGAACGCGATACGCTGGCCGGTGAACTAAAGACTGCTCGCGTAGACGGCGCAATCTCCGCCGCCATCGCAGCCGGTGGCGTCATGACCGAATGGGTAGATGCTGCCGAAGCCATCATGCATCGCAGGGTCAAGTATGAGAACGGCGAAGCTACTATCGACGGAAAGCCGATTGCCGATTTTGCGAAGGGCTACTTCGCGAAGGACGGCTACAAAATGGTGCGCGCAGCCGACAACAGCGGGGCCGATGCTCAGGGCAATACCGGCGCGAAAGCATCCAGCCACAATTTCACCAAGGAAACCTACAATCACAGTCAATATGCGATGGTTTACTTGGACGATCCACAACTAGCCAATTCAATTGCAGATGAGGTTGGAAGGCCAGAACTAAAGGCGAGCGAGTAAAAACAGCCTATTGAGTCACAGTAATAAATACCGGGCGACACCGAATAGTCGCCCGGCTCCACTTGCGGGTCGGTTTGTCCCACAAGTGGAGATATTACCGCATGGCTTACAACCGCACTCAAGTTCTTACTCTTGAGGACTTCGCAAAGCTGCCAACCAGCACTGTCTGGGGCGCTATTGACGAAGCCTACAACGCAGGCACCAACCCTTTCCGTGCTGCTGGCGTTCTCACCTCATCCCCTCTCATTGCCCGCTCGCTGACCGCTGGCGAAGGCATCCGTACCGAAGTCCAGTCGTGGAATGACCTCGAATACGTCGAGTCCAACATCTCCAACGACGACCCAGCCGACAGCGCGACCCCGCTGAAGATGGAAACCAAGCTCTGGGACGCTGTTCGCACTCACCGTAACGTCGGTGTGTCGGGCATGAACCTCGTCACCGACTTCGCTGCACAGGACCCTCTCGCAGTCCTCTCGGGCCGTATCGCAAACTACAAGAACACCGACGAAGTGCACCACCTCTTCGCCGTTCTGAACGGCCTCATCGCTGGTGACGCAACCGCTAAGACCTTCACCTACGAAATGACCGGCGGCTTCGATATCTCGCAGGCCCTAAAGGCTGTTCAGGCAGTGAAGGGCGACAACGCTGGCGTTGTTACCACCCTCGGCATGTCCTCGGCTTACTATCTGGACCTCCAGCTTGCGAACCTCGTGACGACTGTTCCTGCTTCGGAAGCGAACACCTCGTTCCAGACTGTTGCGGGTCGCCGCATCGTCGTTGACGACCGATTCGGTGCTAACATCGTCGGTATGGGCGCTGGCCTCTTCCACTTCGGCACCGCGCCACAGGCACGTAAGAGCGTTGAAGTTGAGAGCGACGCATCTGCCGGTAACGGTTCGGGTCAGGAAACCATCTGGTTCCGTTGGAAGAGCATCGTTCACCCAATGGGCTTCGATTACGATGGCACCTTTGCTTCCAAGGGCGGTCCTTCGTTCACGGAACTCGGCACTGCGACTGCCTACAAGGCCGCAACCGACGTGAAGAAGATCCCTCTCGTGGTCATCAAGCCAGACGCCTAATAGGCATTGGCAACAGACAGCCCCGGTCGAAAGGCCGGGGCTTCGCTGTCTCTGGTAAATAGCGGATGGAAATCACCGTATCAGAGGCAGACGCCTACCACGAACTCAGGGGCAACGCGGATTGGCAGTATTTCGGCACCGACGCCGAGAAGCTGGCCGGTCTCTATCGCGCCTCTGATTACATCCGCGCCCATTACCGCGTTCAGGATACCGACGAAGCCGCCGCCCTCGTGCGCGAAGCTACGATCCGGCTCGCCCCTTCCATCGACAACCTGTCCGCCCTGCGTGACGCAGCTGGCATCAAGACGAAGAAGGAACAGCTGGATACCCTGAGCGAGGAAACGACCTACTTCGATAGCATTAGCGCTGCCGATCCGTTTCCCGACATTACCGCCCTGCTCTCGCCCGTCACCCTCCCGGTTTCGTCCGGCAAGGGCATCAGCATCATTAGGCTGGTGCGCTAATGGCGGACGTATCGCGCTACAAGGCGCTTGCCGATCGGCTGCTAGGCAAAGCGGGCAACGTGGGCTTAGTCACTGTCAGAAACGAAGCCCTGAACGCTGATACTCCGGCGCAGTCTCAGGCTGTCCGCGTCAAGCTGCTCTCTCGCAAGACCAGCGCAAGCGACGACGCAGCTAATATCGATGCCATCATGACCGCGACCGCCTTTCCCATTGAGGGCGGCGAACTCACAACGGGCGGCGTCACATATGACATCGTTGCAGTCGATCAGGTCGGCGTTGGATCGGAGCATGTCGTTCAGCGCGTGGTGTTTCGTGAGCGGTAAGGATTACGACGACGCGATTGGCAGGGTGGATCGCATCATCGCCGCCTTGGAAACAGCGCCGCAGAAGGCCGCGCAGGAATGGCTCGACAAGGACTTCCTGCCTGTCGCTCGCCAGCTCGTTCCATATCGAACGGGCGAACTTCACGACAGCATTGGCGGGCGCGTGACTGGCTCATCAATCGAGGTCTTCGCCACTGCCGATCATGCCCGGTTCGTCGAGGAAGGCACCAGCAAAAGTCCTGCGCAGCCGTTCATGGGACCGGCTTGGCACAAAACTATCGGCAAACTCCGAACACGGATTGCCCAAGCACTCAGAAAGGCGAGCAAATGAGCAAAGCCACGGACCTTATAGCGCATATCCAGGCACTCATTGCCGCCGATAGCAGCCTAGCGAGCAAGCTGGGCGCTAATAGCTTCTACTTTGGCGTCCCTCAGACCGTGCCATCAGTTTACCTCGATGGCTTGTACCTAGTGGACGATAAACTCGACACTTGGCGTTTCAACATCAGCTACCTGACAACCGATATGAGCCTTTCGGGCTTAGAGGTTGCACAACAGCTGAAAACAGCACTTCAACAGAGCAACTGTATCGCAGCAGAAGCAATCGCTGTTCGCCCTGAACCTGACGCAAAGCGAACGCGCTATCTCATCACCTGCTCATCGTTCATGTACAAGCTATAAGTCAACCACTCGAACTCAAGTTACCTCCGTTTATGGTTATAACCATAAACGGAGGTAAGCCAAACATGGCTACTGAAAATATCAAATTGGGTTCGAAGTGCCGTGTTTACATCGGCAAGACCAAGGACGCGGATATCAACGCGACCGACCTAACTGGTTTCGAACTGGTTGAGAACGAAAACGAGTTCACCCTTACCTACTCGGTCGATGCTCAAGAGATCGACACTAAGTCGGCAGGTAAAATCTCGATGCCCGGTACTGAAAGCTGGGAACTCACCTTCACCACCAACGCGGCTCTGACCGATGCGGCTGACACCCTGCTTAGGGGTGCTCGTAACCAGTCGTGGCCATACCTGATCGTGGAAGACGGTACGACTAAGCTGTTCGGCGGCAACTTCCTCATGACCGGCCTTGAGATCGGCGCGCAGGCAACCGGCGTTCGCGAAGGTAGCTACACGCTCAAGAACTCCGGCGAAGTCAAGGATTTCGCAGTTGATGACCAGACCCCATAACTGAGTATGGGCGGGTTTCGGCCCGCCCATATTGCCTATAAGGATAACAAATAAAATGGCACTCAAGAACCGCGTTCACGTATTCACTTGGAAGTATGACGGCGACGAAATCAAGCTACAGGCCAACTTCTCCGCTTTGGAAGAGTTAGCTGAAGAAGTCGGCATGGATGCCCTTGTCTACATCCAGACGATGGAAACCGAGCGACACCTTGTCGAGGTTTTCTACCACCTTCAGTATGAGACCGAATACTCCCGCAAGGAAATCCACGAATGCTTCTTCGCAGAAGCTATCATCATGCAAGGTCCAGAAATGATCGATCAGCTACAGAAGCTAGTCGCGCATCTGGTCGGTGGCGAGAAGGCCGTCAAGCTCTATGAGGAAACCAAGAGCCAGCAGAAGCAGGACGATAAAAAAAAGTAAGTACGCTTACGTCGCTTGAGGCTGCATTCTGCTCGCTCGTCGAACTCGGAATACAGCCCAGCGAAATCTCCCGCCTGACTTGGACGCAATATATTACTCTCGCACTCGGCTCACTTGAAAGCCAGCCGCAGGAAGAGAAGCAATCCGACGAACCTGTAAACGGCGCAGAAGCGTTGCGCAGAATTAGAGCGGCACGTCAATCAGTTACCTCCCACTAAATAATCGCAACAGTGGAGGTGCCTATTCGATGACGGATAAACTCGGTTATGAAGCTACCTTTGAGGGTGATCGCGCCCTCAAAGGCCTAAAGCAGCTTCGCGACCTTCTAAAGACGACCAAAGTCGCTGCTCAGGATAGTAGCAACTCGGTGCGAGAGAGCCTTACCGGCCTCAACCGCACGACGATCAAAATCCAAGGCCTTTCCGATCTCACCCAAGCGCTCAATCGCACCCGTGACGACACCAAGCGTTCCGTTGGCGATATCAGGCGGTCCATTGAAGGTCTGCCCGCACCGCTGACAACCAGCCGTCTCGCGCTTGCCAACTTCGCCGGTACGCTTGGCGCTATCGGCTTCGGCGCGGCCATCCGTGGCGTTCGCGACCTCACTACCTCATTCATGGGTTTCAGCGACACCGCCGGTTCGGTTGACGCAAAGCTCACGCTGGCAACGGCTAAGTTCGGCAGTCTGGCGAAGGCTCAGGCCGATGTCACCGCGATCTCTAACAAGTCGCGCACCGATATTAGCGCTGTTGCTGACCTCTACTCCACCATGTCGCGCAATGCTGCGACCCTTGCGCTTAATCAGAAGCAGGTTGCCACAGCCACCCAGACTGTCGGCATGGCCCTCAAGATCGGTGGTCAGGGCGCTTCGCAGTCCGCTGCCGCAATCCTTCAGCTGTCGCAGGCTATGGGCACTGGTAAGCTAGCCGGTGACGAGTTCGCCAGCTTGGCCGAAAACGCACCGCGCCTCATGGACCTGTTTGCGGCTGCAATCGGCAAGCCGCGCGGCGAACTGAAGAAACTCGCCAGTGACGGCAAGATCACCGCTGACGTGATCGCAAAGGCGCTCACCGATCCCAAGCTGGTCGCGGGCATTGAGGCCGAGTTCGGCAAAATCCCTGTTAGCTTCGCTGATATCAAGACCGCTGCCGAGAACTCCGCCGTCGCTTTTGCCGGTGCGTTCGCGAAAGGCGCTGGTCTCGGCAACACGCTCGCTCAGGTGCTCGCGAACATCCAGACCTATGCGCTGAACAACAAGGACGCCTTCGTTGAGTTCGGCAGGTCAACCGCCGAGGCTTTTGCGTCGATCATGCAAACGGCCAAGTCCGTCTACAACGTGGTATCGACTGTCTTTGCCGCGATCCGCGACAACTGGACCACCATCGACGCGGTGGTGAAAGGCGTTGCCGCAGGCTTCCTCTTCTACAGGGCCGCGACCCTTGTAGCTGCCGCATCGACAACAGCCTTTGGCCAGGCTGTCATGTTCAACGGCAGTGTGATGCTTGCCACGGCTCGTAGCGTTGGCATCGGCGCGGCTGCGCAGGTGGGCTTTACCGCCGCGACGGCGGCAGCGGCAACCGGAGTCAGGGCATTTACCGCCGCCCTCGCTGCTAACCCGCTCGGCCTAATCGCTGTCGCAATCTCGACAGTCGTTAGCCTGATGATCGGCTTGTCCGATGCCACGGACGACGCGACGAAGGCTGCGCTTGCGAAGGCTGAAGCCGACAAACTCGCAGCCGACGAGACAAAGCGCCGCGCTGAATTTGAACTCAAGCTCATCGATATGACCGATGCGCAGAAGAAGGCGACCATCGAGGCTGCGAAGGCAGCTATCGTGAAGGCGCAGAACGATCAGGTAGCAGCGAAGGCGGCACTTGAGCGCGCTAAAGCGGAATTGGCTCTCGTCCGTGCAATGGGCCAGAAGCAGATTGCCGAAGGCATGAGAAGCACTGCCGGTGCCGGTGGCGGTATCGACAGTGGCATGGTTGCGATCAATGCTGACGAGCGCCGCCGCACTCCATACGAAGCGCGTGTTAAGGCTGAAGAAGCACGGATTGCGAAGAACGAGCGCGAGATCAAAGCTCAGGAAGAGCGCATCAAGGCTACTGAAAAGAGCCTCTCGAATGTGAACGCAGGCAACACCCGCATCAAACCAACCGAGACCAAAAAGGACGGGAAGAAGCATGGTGAAACCGAGGCCGAGAAGGCCGCGAAGAAGTACAAGGCCGCCGTCGATGACCTGAACGCCAGCATCAAGGATTTGACGCTCACCGAGGAGCAGAAGGCTCTGGCTGATGAGTTGGAACGTGCCGGTCTTGGCCGTGACATTACCCAGATCAACGCGAAGGCAAACGAGATCAAGCGCCTCTTCAAGGTGCTCCGTGATGGCGAGCAGGAAAAGAAGGTCACGGAAATCCTAGCCGATTTTACGGAAAAGGTCCGCGAACTCCAATACAGCCAGGAACAGCTTGCGATGGTCGAAGCTCGCCGCCGTGCGGGCCTTACCACTGACCTAGCTGTCGTGAACGAGCAGACGAAGCGCGTAGATGCTCAGGCGGCGGCATATTACCGTTTACAGCAGGCCAAGGAGAGCGCGCGCACCGTCAAGGATATCGAGAAGGATCAGACCCAGCGCAAGCAGGACCTCGAAATCGATCAGAACGGCCGCATGAACTCGGACAAGGCCGACGACGAACGCAAAATCCTACAAATCCAGCGCGAGCGTGACGCAAACATCGAGCGCATCGGTCAGCTGGAAGGCGTCAGCGAAGCGAAGAAGCGCGAACTGATCCTGAATGAGGAAATCCTAGCCACTCAGGCAGAGCAAGGCGTCCAGTATGACCGCCAGCTTGAGACGGTCAGCAGGGTTTCCAGCTTCCTGAGCAACATGTTCGAGAACCCGAAGCAGGCTTTCAAGTCCTTCATCGGTGACGTGCTTGCCGGTTTGCTCGAAGCCATCGCCAAGGCCATCATTCTTGGTGACAAGCTAGGCGGCAAGGGCGGCATTGGTGGTTTGCTCACCAGCGTCATCACTGGCGCTATCGGTGGCTCCGGCGGTGGCATCGCAGGCGCTCGCGCAACTGGTGGTTCAGTGCGCGCCGGTTCCTCCTACCTCATCGGTGAAAACGGCCCTGAGGTTATGACCTTCGGCGCAGCAGGCACCATCATCAACAACCGCACTGCTCGCAAGGCCATGGGCGCAGGTGGTGGAAACAACATCACCATCGGCGGAACGAACATCGTCATCCAAGGTGGTGCGAACAACGACACGCTCGCCCAGCTAAAGGCACAGCAGACGGCATACGAACGCGCGTTGATGACCAAAATCGACAATCGCTTAAATCAGACGAGGTAAACATGCCCGATCTACCATATCAGGATAAGCTACTTGTTCCCATCGATTGGAACTTCACGGCTATCAAGCAGACTATGCAGGCTGGCTCCTACACCATGAGCGGCACTATCGGATGGCGTCCTTGGACCGAGACAGCAACTCTCACTTTCGCTATGTCGAAAGCAGAAGCGCTCACATTCCTGAACGAGTTGAAGGCAGGACACTTCAATCGTGTTTATGATTACGAGTGTAACATCCGTGGACCTATCAGGGTTCGTCCAACTGATACCTTCGGTGTAGGTGAGACGTTCGGAGACCTCCACGTAACAGTCACCTTGAATGTCGAGGTGGTCTGATGGCGAACCTCAATAAGAGCACATTCGATAGGCTTATTGAGTTTGTCGAGTTGGACCTGAGCGTTGATGGTGATGACGTATACCGCTTCGTCAACACCAGCAGCTTTGAGACTGATAACCCCGATCTCGGAACTATCAGCTTCAACGGCCACACATGGACGCCGATGGCATTCGTGTCGTCTGGCTGGCAGCGTGGTGGTGAGAACCTAGTCCAGCCGACCATCGATGTGCCGGACTTCGGCGGCGCGCTAGTAGTCACACTCGCTCAGTATGACTATGCGCCCGGTGCCCCTGTCACTCGATATCAGGCATTGGCCGAGGACGTGATTGCCAACAACCCACAGGCCGCATTCCAGACAGAGCGCTACCTCCTCGATAGCGTTGCGTCGGACGGACAGGTGCTAACGCTGACGTTGGCAACCCATGTGGATTTCAAGCGCGCCAAGTTCCCCGGTTTCAAGATGACGCGCGAATGGTATCCTGGGTTGGGAAGCAATTTGCTCCGCTGATTAGCGAAGGCGATCTAACTCATCAGACTTTGATTTGAGCAAACCGGCTTGGGTCATAGCAGTGAAGCGGTACTGCCCTAAGGTCTGAACGCCAGCGATTACAAGCTGAGCGGAGTTCGAGAGGTCCCCCAATGCTACATAGAGCCTTGCGTTCGCTCCTGCGAAGCCTTGCAAGCTGACAAGCTGTTCCCGGAAAACGTCAATCGTCTTCCGATAATCGTTAATGTCGTATGGCTGCATATCCTCAAAGGTCTGCACGCTAGCTAGCGCCTTGTACTTGTCGATGATCTGCCCGGTGATGCGCTGCGCCTCATCAATGGCGGCTCCTCTTCTAACCGCCTCGGTATCAGCTTGTATTTCTTCCGAGCGGTCGGCCCGCTTGCGCTCCATTAGCGCAATGTAACTTGTCGCCCCGACTGCCAATAAACCGCCCAACCCAGCAATCCAATCTGGTACGCTACCCCAATCAATACCTTCCGCCACGAGCAACCCCTGTCCGCTTAAATAGCTGATGCGAGTGCTCACTGACGAATTATGGACTGAAATCAAGCCGGTCTTCATCCGCGCTTGGCCGAATGAGGCAATTGTCGCGATCTGGGACGATGGGACTTGGCGCGAGTTCCCCAACGTCTGCGACCAACCTACCCACGGCTTTGAACTGGCGCACGAGGACAAGGCCGTCCTGCTCGACAGGCGCCCTGCCCTGTTCCTGCATAGCCATCCGCACGGATCGGCAGAACCCAGCGACCGCGATACCGAAAGCCAGATTGCTACCGGATGGACTTGGGGCATCGTTCCTGTCCACGGCAACATGTCCGGCGTCTACGATATTGGTTTCCCTGAGATATGGGGACCAGAGAAGCCCGTAGAGCCGCTCTTAGGGCGTTCATACCTCTGGGGTGTGCGCGACTGCTGGACGCTCTGCGAGGACTATTACAGGGCACATGAGGGCAAATTAGACCCTATCCCCCGTGTCAGAGAGCCAGGACCCCATCACCCACATGCTCGTGGCCGGGATCCGTTTCGCTACTGGCCGCCAGTCCTAGGTTTCGAGCGCATCGACCGCGACCAGCGCCAACCCGGCGACCTCGTAATCATGTTCTGGAACAGTCCGATCGCCAACCACTGCGCGGTCTACTTGGGCGAAGGCAAATACCTTCACCAGCTCATCAATCGACACTCAGAGGAATGGCTCCCGCAGCAAGAGGAACGCGCCATCGAAAAATACGCAATGCAATTCTGGAGGCTGAAAGCATAATGATAAAGGTAGTTCTCCACGGCGCTTTCAAGGACAAGCTGCCCAAGGGTTACAAACGAAGCATCAAGCTAGACGCGAACACGGCGAAGGAAGCCGCCGCAGCACTTGAACAGCTTCTCCCTATCCGTCGCATGATCGAAATCACTCCTGCCGAATTCAGGATCGGGCCAACGTGGAAGAACTCCACCAGCTTGACCGGCAAGCAGGTTCAGGAGAATTGGTCCCTGCCCAACGGCACGGTGCTCCATATCGGCCCGCACATGAGCGGCCATGAAATCACAACGGCCATGCTCATCACGGCCCTGATTTCCACCGCCGTAGGTATCGCGGTGAACTTGCTTCTCAACCTGCTGATGCCGACGCCGCAGACCAGCAACGATAAGCGCAAGTCTGCCCTCTACCAGAACGGCTTAAACACCCAGACGGAGGGCGCGGTTCTCTCCTACATCGCAGGCGATAAGGTGCTTTGCGGCTTCAACGTGCTTGAGGCTGACGTGGATTACACGAGCAGCGGCAGCGCGACGACGAACCTGCTGGACAGCTTCAAGAACAAGGCTGGCGGTATCGGCAGCATCAACCCACCTGATAGCGCACTCGGCGCAAAGGGCGGCGGCAAGACCATCTCCAATACCACCTACAGCGATGCGACATTGCGCCTCACGGCTGCTCTGGGTGCCGGTGAGATCGGCGGCATCGTAGGCAGCACTGTCGAGGAGAAGGAAAAGAACATCCTCGTGCAGGAAGTTCCTCTCCGCGACCGAGGAACCGGCCAGCTGAACTATAACGGCATTTCGTGGGCAGAGCGTTTCGGCGTCGAGGGTCAGTCCGCTATCCCGATCACTCCCGGCGTCCCCAGCAACTTCGACGCCAATATCGACCTGCGCAAATCGCAGGCCAATGGCGGCAGTCAGTTCTACATCACCAACACCGTGACGGACGCCGATGTTAGCCGCGTCAAAGTCCGTATCGCATTCAATGCCCTCATGCGCACCAGCAAGAAGGGCAACCAGAACACCACGGACGTAGCAGGCGGTTTCGAGGTCAAGCGCCTGAGTGCCACGACATGGACGAACGCCGGCACATGGTACGCCAACGAGAAATCCAGCGAGCGGTTCGAACGCGATTACACCGTCTACGCCCCGCCAAAGACCGTGGGCGACGAGAGCGACACATGGATGTTCAGGGTCTACCGCACGACCGCTGATAGCACCGACGACAAGTTGCAGAACGAGACCGCGTTCAACGGCTGGGTTGAGTATCACGATATTGAACTGACCTACGATGGCAGCGGCGGCGAAGTGCCGACTGCCCTGTTCAGTGCCATGATCGACCTTTCGCAGTTCGATCTAGGTAGCAGCCCAGAGATTGCGCTCATCGTACAGGGGCAGAAGGTCCGCGTCCCTGATAACTACGACCCGGTTTCCAAGACCTATGACGGGTTCTGGAATGGCGCATGGAAATATGCCGTTACCAGCAACCCGGTTTGGCATTGGTTCGAGATCGCGACGAATGCGCGCATGGGTTGCGGCTTCCCGGCTGACTTCTTCAACAAGTTCGCCCTGCTGGAAACCGCCAAGTATTGCGACGAGGACGTTCACGGACGCCCACGTTTCACCCTGAACAAGCAATTCACCGACGAGACGGATGGCTGGCAGGGACTCATCGATCTCGCCAAGACCTTCCGTGCCTATCCCTATTTCAACGGCTCTGAGGTCATCCTCATGCAGGATCGTCCGCAGGATGCCGTTGACCACTTCGTCAACAACTCGGCGGTTGCTGATGGCAGGTTCAAATACGGCAGCGCGCCCATTCAGGACCGCCTCAACGAGGTCATCGTCGAGTTCGACGACCCCACCGATTACTACCGCAAGGCCACCGTCGTTTACCGTGATGAGGCGAGCATTGCCCGTAACCGTGCGCTCGGCCTCGCGAACAACGGCCTCGTTTCCACGACCGTCTACAAGACCGGCTGCACGAACAGGCAGGAGGCTTACGACTACGCGCGTATCCTCGTCTATTGCGCCCAGAACGAGTACGAGACCGTCGAATTCGACACGATGCTCGCGGGCGCAGGGTATGCGCCAGGCCAATTGATTGAGGTGGACGACTGGACTCGATCCGGGAAGACGCCGACCGGCCGCGTAAAGGCCATCCTCGGCCCTACCCAGCTGCTCCTAGACAACCCGATCCCGGTCAGGGCGGCGACCAGCTACGTCGCGCATCTTGTCGTCGGCAACGGCCTCGATACCCGCCCGGTGACGATGTGGGGCAGCGACCAGACGACGACCGTTATCAACGTCGATACCACCGATCTTGAAGCCGATACTCCGGTTAGCATCGTCGAGGCCTCCCCCTCCGCGGTTAAGCCCCGTGTGTTCAGGATCAAGGATATCGTGGAGGCGGGACAGGCCCGCTACACGGTCAAGGGAACGCTGCACCACGAGGGCAAGTTCGCCTTCTTCGATGACAACGTGCCCGTCACCGAAAGCCCTTGGACAAGCCTGAACCCGATTACGCCCACTCCGAGTGGACTTGCGGCGCAACAGCGATCCTACATCGATGACCAGCTAGGCCCGCAGAACGTCTTCGACGTGTCGTGGAATGCTATCGATACAACAACCGAGGATGGCTATCGCCTCCTGTTTCAGGGCTACCTACTTGAAGTGCGCCGTCCCGGCAGTGGCACTTGGGAAGAGGTATACCGAGGCTCAAACACGTTCGCAGTTATGCGCAACGCAGAGCCGGGAGAACATGTGTTCTCGCTCCGCTCACTAAATACCCTTGGAAAGTCCAGTCCAGCTACGACGCTCAAAGTGACGTTCGTATACGGCGATAATGGAAAGGTCGTTTATCCCCCTGTCTTCGTGAGGTTCGACTAACATGGCTACAGTTGAATTTACCGGCCATGATCTAGTTGTCTGGTTTGATGAAAACCCTTCGAACGAACAGGAGTGGCAGTATCGTATTCGCTACGAGTGTGCGAGCGAGACTGTCGTTCATTATGTCCGACACAATGAAGAGCAGAGCACAAACCCTGACGGTATGCGCAGGTATCGCGATGTTCTCACGTTCCAAGAAAACCTCAACGCTGGTTTGACGCGAAGCCCCAAGGTCTTCCTCGCAACCCAGAGTGCTGACGGTGCTTGGACCGATGACGCGATGGAACTCGAAATCGACGCCTGAACCGCACCGGGATTGCCGGAGGCCAGTTTTCTTAAATTAGGCAGCCAGTGGGACGTCGTCCAGCATAGCGTAGTAGCGTTGCTCGGCTTCGACGGGCGGAATGTTTCCGATCGGCTCCAGCAGG